>TARA_B100001057_G_scaffold97588_1_pt1 | contig 33643 bp, 33 predicted proteins | sample TARA_B100001057 | Tara Oceans TARA_B100001057 (sample SAMEA2621839) | marine metagenome | biome: marine biome (ENVO:00000447); feature: surface water layer (ENVO:00002042); material: "saline water (ENVO:00002010), including plankton (ENVO:xxxxxxxx)" | depth 5 m | reverse complement strand
AGTTTAATCAATGCAAGTCAGGATGATATATTAAAACATTGGGCTGGCTTGGGATACTATAGGCGAGCAAAAAATATATACGCTGCATGCAGGATGATTGAGAAAAACTTTGATTCTAAATTTCCGATTACGTTTAACGATATACTAAAACTTCCTGGTATTGGAAGGACAACTGCTTCAGCTATTACAACATTTTCTCAAAATGGTAAGCATTCAATCCTTGACGCAAATGTTAAAAGGTTCCTCAGAAGAATATACAATTTATCTGAGGGTGATTTGAAAGACACAGATGATAATCTATGGTTCTTATCAGAAGACTTATTGCCAAATCAGAGACCTGATGATTTCATTCAGGCTTATATGGATATTGGTTCTCTGATCTGCAAAAATAAAAAACCTGATTGCTCAATATGTCCTACATCGTCATTATGTTTATCATTATCAAACAATAATGTTGAAACAAAACAGAATAAAAAATATCGCACAAGCAAAGTAATACAAAAAAAGAATTTATGGTCAGTTGTGGTCTATGACGAAAATAATAAGCTTTATTTGGAAAAAATATCACTCGGTGACTTATGGTCCGGTTTATATTCATCCCCAATATTTACCTCACATAATGACCTAACTCAATGGGCAAAATCCAAAAAACTGATTGACAGTATTTCGAATAATAAGTGGAGCTTCCAACATAGGTTATCGCATATTAATTTTACAATCACAGTTTTTGTATGTAATCTAAAGAAAAATAAAAAAGTTAGCCTAATGGACGATAATTGGTATAATCTATCAAATATTACGATTGGAATACCGAAATATCAGAATAAAATTAATGAAAAATTCAGACAACTAATATGACTAAGGTAAATTGTGTAAAACTAAAAAAAGAGGCAGATGCGCTTGATTATCAGCCATATCCAGGTGAGCTTGGAGAGAGAATACACAAGAATGTCTCTGTAGAGGCATGGGAATTATGGTTGAATCACCAGACAATGCTTATCAACGAAATGCGTTTAACCCCTGTCGACCCCAAAGCTCGAAAATTTCTCGAGGAAGAGATGGAGAAATTTTTTTTCGGAGAAGGCTCTGCAGCACCGCAAGGTTATGTTCCAGAGGATAATAAATAGCCCAGGTAGCTCAGTCGGTAGAGCAGAGGACTGAAAATCCTCGTGTCGGCAGTTCGATTCTGTCCCTGGGCAATATTCCATGAAACTTGAAGATAAAAATCAATATTTAAATGATGCGCTTAAATTCCATGATGATGGTGAATTAGATAGAGCAGATGAATTATATCTGGCTATTCTTCAAATAGATAAAAATGATTTTAACGCCAATCATTTACATGGTTGCATACTCTCTCAAAAAAAACAGTATGATGAAGCAATAAACTTTATCTTGAAATCACTCGAAATAAATAATCAAAATTATGAAGCAAACAATAATCTTGCATTAGCATACAAAAATAAAAAAGAATTTGATAAAGCAGAGGAATATTTTCATCTGGCAATCGCTTTAAATAAAGATGACCCAAGAGCTTATTTCAATTTAGCAAATTTATTTATGGAAATAAAAAACTTTATGAAAGCAATTGATTATTTCCAAAAATCATTTAATTGTGACAAAAAATTTATTGATGCTAAAAAAAGTATGGGTGAAGTTTATCAATATCTTTTCCAAAACACAGATAAAAAATACTATTTAGATGAGAGCATAAATTGTTTTCATGCAGTTTTAGAAAATAATCCAGATGATATACATTCACTTACATTACTTGGTCTAGCACAACTCTGGAAAGAAGATATTATCAAAGCTGATAAATATTTTAATAAAGCCCATAAACTCCAATGTAATGATAAAAATAATTTAGACATTAATATCAAAAAAGTATTATCGAATAAAAAATGCCTAGAGGTTCTCTTAAAACATGAGTACGAGCAGTTGACATATATTGATAACGATACAGATGAAATAAGGAACTCAAAATTTTCCAGAGATTACTATGATAAACTCAAGAAATTGTCTGTAAGCATCTCATCTGAGGAATTTGATATAAGTGAAATATCTAATGAATTTATGCAGTCACTTATGAAACCTCTCTACAATAAAGCACCGAAAAATTTCACCAATTGTCTTATTAACAGAGTTGGTAACATTAAGGAAATTGAACAGAATTATAATAAATCTAACCCTGGAATAGGGATCCTCGATAATTTTCTTACACAAGAAGCTTTGAGTGATCTTCAAAAATATTGTAGAAATGCAAATATCTTTAAACAGCCATACGAGTTTGGATATGTGGGTGCTTTTCTTAACAAAGGATTGTCTAATAAATTTTTTCTTAAATTAACTGAAGATATGCGAACTACATATCCAGGAATATTCAAGAATCATAGATTGACCCAAGCATGGATATTTAAGTATGATAACAAAAGGATTGGAACAAAGATTCACTCAGATCAAGCGTCTATAAATGTTAATTTCTGGATTTCACCAGATAATGCAAATCTGGATGTTAATAGCGGCGGCCTTATTATATGGGACAAAATTCCAGAGGCTAATTCTAGGTTCAAGGAGTATAATAGCCATAAAGCCTCTAATAAAATGCTGGAATTTTTGAAGACTTCTGATACTAAAGCATTTAAGATCCCTTACAGAGAAAATAGGTGCGTTATTTTTAATTCTAAGCTTTTTCACTGTACAGATGAATTTCATTTCGAGGAATCGTATATTAATCGTAGAATTAATGTCACTTTATTATTTGATTAAAAAAAAATAGTTAGTTGTCTTTAAAAATTTACCAATAGATCATATAATAGATATATGGATGGATCATTGAAGCAGAAAGCGCAATTCAAACTAGGACAAATCGTTTACCACTCGAAGTTTAGATATAGAGGGGTAATTGTTGATGCAGACCCGTTTTTTCAGGGAACTGAAGAATGGTATGAAAATGTTGCAAAATCCAAGCCAGACAAGAATAAGCCTTGGTATCATGTACTCGTTCATGGTCAAGGTAATGAAACTTATGTCGCCGAAGGTAATTTAACAACTGATTTGAGTAAAGAACCTATCGACCATCCGTTTGTGGAGATATTCTTTAATGAATATGATAACAGTGGATCTTATTCATTAAAACAAACATTTAATTAATGGAAATAATTTCCTCCATACTGGATAGATTCAAATCCAAAAATAAGTCAGATATTGTCTCAACAGCATCAGAAAGTTTTGAAGATAAATCTATTTTATCAATATGTATTCTAATGATCGAAGTATCGAAATCAGATGATAATTTTGATGCTATAGAGGAGAAAGAAATTTTATCAATTCTTCAAAATAAATATAAACTAAATCAAAAACAAACTGATGTTTTAATAGAAATTGCAAATCAAAAAAACGAAGAAATGATTTCACTTCATGAGTGGACATCAGTTATTAATAATACCTATAGTTATGATGAAAGAGTTGGTATCTTAAAATCCCTCTGGGACGTAGCGCATGCTGATAATCAAATTGATAAATATGAAGATTATACAATTAGAAAAATAGCAGATCTAATCTATGTAAAACATTCAGATTTTATTAAAGCAAAACACGAATAATTATTTGATTCTAAATGTTGCTACTGATCCGAAGAAATTATTAGAAAAATTAACCATAATATTATCTAAAATAGAATAACTCGAAATTGATTTATCAATAACTTTAAAATTATTTTTATCACAGAACTTCAAGAAATCATTAATAGTACAAAGATGAATATTTGGTGTTTCATGCCAACTATATGGTAATTCTCTGGTCATAGGCATCCTGCCACTAAAGAGTAATTGAAACCTCGATGTCCAATGCCCCATGTTCGGAAAAGAGATAATCACCTCTTTTCCAATACGCAACATTTCATTGAGCAATTTTTCTGGCTTCTTAACCTCTTGAAGTGACTGCGCTAACACTACGTAGTCAAACGAATTATCTTTAAATTCGTCAAGTCCATCATCTAAATCAAGTTGAAGAACGCTTATATTATTATTTATCGAACTCTTAATTTGATCAATATTATTGTCAATGCCATATCCCGAAACATTCTTGTCCTCTTTTAAGAGTTTTAACAAATGCCCATCACCGCACCCTAAATCGAGTACTCTTGAACTATCTTTAATCCAAGAGCTAATTAATTCTAGATCATCTCTTAATCTCATTTCGCTCTCTTTACAAAATTATCTATCACACTAAAATAATCATCATTCTTCATCAAAAACGCATCATGACCACCACTTGATTTTATCTCGGCATAGCTGACATCTTTATTATTATCTAATAAAATTTCCACAATTTCTTTGGATCGAGATGGAGGGAACCTCCAATCGGATGTAAATGAAAGGACCATAAATTTACACTTAGTATCAGACAATCTCGATGTAATATTGTCGCCAAAATCTTTTATTGGATCGAAATAATCTAGACTTTTGGTCATTAAAAGGTAAGTATTCGCATCAAAATTTGACACAAACTTTTCACCTTGATATCTCAGATAGCTCTCAATTTCAAATTCAACTTCGTAGTTAAATTTAAGCTCTGACTGTTGTAAGTCCCTCCCAAATTTCTTTTTCATAGAATCATCTGACAAATATGTAATATGGCCAAGCATTCTAGCAAGTGACAAACCTTTATCTGGGAATTTTTTTTGATTAAGATAATCTCCATCACACCAATCAGGATCTTTCATTATTGCTTGTCTAGCTACTTCGTTAAATGCAATATTTTGCGCAGTCAGTTTAGGTGCGGCTGCGATAATAATTGAGTTTTTTATAAGGTTAGGAAATTGTAATGACCACTGAAATGACTGCATTCCACCGAGGCTTCCACCAACGACGAATTTCCAAAAAGGAATGCTTAAGTAATCCATAAGAAGTTTTTGAGTATTAACCCAATCAGAAACAGTGATTATTGGGAATGATGACCCATAATGTTCATTAGTCTTTTTATTTATTGAGCTAGGACCTGTAGATCCATGACAGCCTCCCAGATTATTTAGACAAACAACAAAGAATAAATCTGTATTAATAGGTTTTCCAGGACCTATCATATTATCCCACCATCCAGGTTTATTATCTTCTTCAGATACTCCAGCTGCATGGTGATTCCCTGATAAGGCATGGCAAATTAAGATAGCGTTGTCTTTTGATGAATTTAATTTTCCATACGTCTCGTATTTTAATTCAAAAGATTCTAAAACTTCACCACAACTAAGTTTAATACTCGTATTTATTTTCGCAAGGTCAGTTTTAAGGTTTAAGTTCATAATTGATTTGCTAGTTGAAAAATAGGTGGGATTATCAGCATCTGAAGTACACGAATGATTACTAATAGGATTATTGGTGAAAAATCAATTCCAGAGGACATAGGCAGTACATTTCGAATTGGCCTGTATAATGGCTCACACAACTCGTCTATAAGAGAAAAAATGGGATGAGAATTATATGCCATAAACCAGCTACCAATCGCACCAATTATTATAGCCCACCATAATATAGTGAAAACCTCATCTAAAAGCTTACCAAAACTTGCGACTATAAGTGCATTAACAGAAAAATCAAAACCTATGTTGAAATACATAAAATATATTTTGAGTGCTGTTACGGCAGTAGCTACAATAATTATTCCAAAATCTATTCTTCCCACATACATTGGTATAACTCTTATTGGCAATAATATGTAATCGGTAATTCTAACTATTATTTGGCATACTGGATTATAGAAATTTACACGCATTAATTCGAATAGAAATCTTAATATGAGGCTAAATTGAATAAAGCTGATGATTGTAATTATTATGAATAATAATGGCTGTGTAGAGTAATTTTCCATTATTTATCTTTCCCTAATTGTATTGACCGTTGATAAGCTTTGATAATCGAATTAACTATAATTTTTTCAACATTCCTCATAGTCATTTGCTTGAGTGCAGCCTCTGTTGTGCCTTTTTTCGATACAACCGTATTTTTAATTGATTTTAATTCTCGTTTATCGTTATGACAAGTAAATCCAGTAGCATAGAACATATTTCTAGCTAGATCTTCAGCGTCTTTGTCTTTGAACCCTAGTCTCTTGAATGCATTTTTTATGATTTCAGCAAAATGTATGAAATATGCTGGACCACTTCCGCATAGAGCAGTAATTTTATCAAGCTGTAACTCGCTCTTGACATCGCTTATTGTGCCAAATAATTTGAACAGTTGATTTATTTTGCTTATAACTTTTTTTTCTACATTTTTTCTGTAATAAACGAAAGATAGTGCATTTCCGTATTTTGCATTTATATTTGTTATGACTCTAGCTGTTAAGAATTGATTATTTAGATCCTTGTTAATTTTATTCAATTTTATTCCTGCCATTAAACTCACGACTATAGTCTTACTAGAGACATATTTAAGTATATCACTTGTTATTTTCGGGAAAACTTGTGGTTTCACTGCTAGTAGAAGTATCTCACAACTAGATATTTCTTTTCCAATTTTTTTTTGAAATGTTAATTTGCTTTTCTTAGAAAATTTATTTTTTGATGAGTCAATGTCATATAGAATAATGTCGATGTTACATTTTGACTCGCCAATCCTTTCGATTAAGCATTGAGCTAAATTTCCAACCCCAATTATTCCTAATTTCATCGTATTTATTTCCTCTCTCCGAAGATCAGACTTCCTATTCTAATTAGATTAGACCCATGTGCAAGAGCTATTTTATAGTCATTACTCATCCCTATTGATAAAGTATCAAGGTGCTTATATCTACCTTTAAGATCTTCGAAATATTCCCTCATAAGTTCATAGGAATGATAGTTCCTATTATCAGGATTATTTTTAGATGGAATAGCCATTAAGCCTCTTACGTTAATATTTTTATATTCTATTGATTTCTCTAAAAGTTTTTCTAATTCATCTTCATAAAGACCTGATTTTGACTCTTCTTTGTCAATATTTATCTGCAAACAAATATTAGTGCTCTTGTTGATTTCTCTGGAGAATTTATCAATCATCCGTAAATGTTTTTCTGAACAAACAGTTTGTATCCAATCAAAGAGTCTCACAATCTCTTTTATTTTATTTGATTGAATTCGACCAATAAAATGCCACTCTATATCATCAAGTTTTAATTCAGTAATTTTGTTTTTTGCTTCTTGAAGATAATTTTCACCAAATACCTTGTATCCCAACCTATACACTTCATTAATTGATTCACATGTTTGAGCTTTTGATACGATAAGTAGTTTGACATTTTTTTGTCCAGATTTTTCAATGTCTTCTGCAACTAACTCTAGACTATCCTTATATTTTTGAATCATTTAACCCTATTCTTCATTGCAAGGGACATAATTGCCATTCTTATAGATATACCAGAGGTGACTTGATCGAGTATTACTGAATGTTTGCCATCTGCAACCTCTGATTCTATCTCTATCCCACGGTTTATTGGACCTGGATGCATAACTATCACATCTTTATCTGCTGTTTTTAACTTCTTACTGGTTAATCCAAAACTTTTATAATAATCATCTGTAGATATTAGCGCTTCATGCATCCTTTCCTTCTGGAGTCTTAGCATAATAACAACATCACAATTCTTTATCCCATTCTCCAGGTCATCAAAATATGTTACGGGAAGATTGTCAATATTTTCAGGCATAAGTATTTTCGGACCAATAATATTTATGTTTTTTACGTTGAGAATGGTTAGACTTGAAATCAGTGACTTCGCAACTCTAGAGTGAAGGATATCACCAACAATCGAGACAGAGAGGTTATCAAAATTTTTCTTATATTTTCTAATTGTAAACATATCCAGCATTGCTTGAGTTGGATGAGCATGAATTCCATCTCCAGCATTTATTACTGATATTTTGTTACCAACCTCTTTAGCAATAAAATGTGGTGTTCCAGAAATAGAATGTCGGACAATAAACATATCACAGCTCATTGCTTCCAATGTTTTAATCATATCTATGATAGACTCACCTTTCAACGTCGAGGAACTAGCTATATCAATATTTATAAAATCTGCGGACAGTCTTTTGGATGCAAGCTCAAAGGTTGTCTTTGTTCTCGTGCTTGGTTCAAAAAATAGACTGGCTACGGTTTTACCTTCTAAATCAAGATGTTTCTTCTTTTCATTACTGTTATATTTTTCTGCTAGATCAAGAATTTCAATAATCTGATCTTTCGACATATTAGCGATATTAAGAAAATGTACAATCTTTTTGCTTTTATTAAATTGTATATTATGATCTGTTTCCATTTTATCGTGTTATATTATCATTAAACCAGCTTTCTAAAATAAGACAAGCAGATATATCATCTACATTAATTTTTTTTTTACTAATTATATTACTTTTTCTCAGTTCTCTTAATCTAGTTTTTGCTTCTTCTGTTGAGAGAATTTCGCTATGTTGTATTATGTCAATTCTATCAGAATAATTTTTTTCAAGGTTTTTAATAAATATATCAAGATGTTTGTGAACATGATTTTTTTTAGTAGAAAAAGGATAGCCTATAATTATGGCATGAGGTAACCATTCTTGTATTATAAGATCGACTTTATTATATACCTCAGTGTCATTATTGATTATTGTAATTGGATTTGCATGGTTAGTTATAGGATGCCCTACAGCGACCCCAATCTTTTTTAAACCAAAATCAATTCCTATGTACACTTGATTTTTATTTAGTCGACTTATCATTATGATTTATGTTGATCAATTAAATCTAGAAATGACCTAGCTACTTTTGAGGATAAATCATTAGTGTTCCCATCAATTTCTTGTAAACCAGTAGGGGATGTAATGTTAATTTCTGTTATAAATTTATCAATTATATCTACTCCAGCGAAATAAATACCGTTATTTTTTAGAATTTGGGAAACTATAGTTAAATGATGAAACATTTTTGCACCAACATTCTTAATCTTATATTTTCCGCCTTGAGCTAAATTTGATCGGAATTCATTTTTTTTAGGGAACCTAAGTAAACCTCTTTCATATACTTCACCATTGTATAAAATTATCCTCATGTCACCATATTTTTGAACATCAATATACTTCTGTACGATTATAAAATTTCTAGGGTTATTTATTTGTGTTTGCCTCACTTTCTTTTTAAACGCCTTATCATTTACTGAGGTTTTATTGATTAATTTACCTGCCATCATGTTCAGAGGTTTAACAACAACATTCTTGTGCTTGTTTACAAATCTTTCTATAGTTTCGATATTATTTGAGATAATTGAGGGTAATGTATTCGGGGAGTAACAATCACCTAATATTTTTTCATTCATCAACCTTATTGCAGAAGGTGAGTTGATGACAAGGATTCCTTCCTCTTCTAATTTTCCTAAAATATGTGCAATATTGAGGTAATAGTCATTAACCGGTGGGTCAACCCTAAATAATATTGCATCAATTTTGTTTAATTGTATTTCTTTTGTTTTAGATAATTTATAGGATGGTTCTATAAACTTATCAATTGAAATTTTGGACACTTTTGCTTTTACTATTTTGTTATCCAATACTAATGACCCTGGAATTATATATAATACTTCTGCATCTATTTGCAATTGATTCATCAGAGAAAATGTTGAATCTTTGGTAGGATCTAATGTTTCAATAGGATTCATAGCAACAGCTATTTTGTACATTTTATATCTCTACATTATAAAGTTCTTTTGCAGCAGCTAATATTGCAAGTCTCGCTACGACACCATAAATATAAAATTTATTTGTATCAGAATATATAGACTGTGTGTGGTCTGGGCTTATGCAAACATTGTTGAAGGGAATAGGTTTGAATGTCATTCCTGGTGAATTAAGATTCTCAGAATTATTTTTATCTTGATGAACTCTGTAGAAACCACCCACTAAATTACTTCCAAAAGAGTATATTACCGGTTCAACTACCTCATTTGGTGATGAGAGTTTCTCATTAGAGTAAATCCCTTCCTGTAGAATAACGCTATTTAGTGTATTTCCTCCTTTAGTTTTTGTCATTTTAGTTCGCTGTTTTCTATTTATTGTGATTATATCATCGATTGATTTTACTTGTATTATCCCCATGCCATATGTCCCTGAGTCCGCCTTTATCATTAAATATGGTTTTTCATTAATCGCATATTCATCATATTTCTCCTCTATAAGTTTGAAGAGTTTCGTCGCGTGATAAACAATACATTCTTCGCCTCGCTTTGTCTTGAAGTCTATTTCACCACAATTTCTGAATAATGGCTCTAGAAGCCACGAATCAATATTAAAAACTCTTGAAAAGTTATAGATAATGTCGCTATAAAATTTGAAATGAACAGTTTTAGATCTATTCGTCCATCCCATATTTAAATCTGGCAGTATCAATTGTTTTATTTTTTTTAATATCTCTGGTACACCTGCCGACAAATCGTTATTTAAGAGAATGATATCTGGTATAAAAGAACCATAGGATAGCAAGCTATTTTTTTTTGTGAGTTTCTGATTTGTCTGATTTAGATCATTAATATCGCCTAACGTGCAGCTCTTTGTTTCGAAACCTGCCTTTCTTATCAATCTCTCTAAAACTTCGGAACTCTTAATATAAAATTTATTTCTCGTATGATTTTCAGTTATGATGAGTATTCTTGTAATGTCCACAGATTGTTTTTCTAGTGTGTGCTGTATTGCAGAGATGTATAAAGACTCTAAACTCTCATCAAGATTATTGAAACCTGCAGGAAATAAATTAGTATCAACTGGCGCCATTTTGTAACCCGAATTTCTTAGATCTATCGACGAATAAAATGGAGCGGGATACTTAATCCATTGTTTTCTGAACCAAGCCTCAATCTCGAGATGATTATTTATGATGTGTGAGTGTAACTCATGATTAGAGAATTTCTTTGAGTATTGAGCTATAGATTCAATGTTATTCATTTTAAAAAGACTTTAGCAACGTTTGAGCAACAATCGTAGCTGTTTCAGTTCTTAATATCCTATCCCCTAAAGAAATTATATTCCAGTGAAAGTTTCTAGCAGTTTCTATTTCTTCTTTAGTAAATCCACCTTCTGGGCCAATAAGGAGAATTTTCTCAGAACTAATTTTTTTGACTATCGCTAAATTCTCTCCAGATTTATCAAATAAATATTTCTCACATTTTTCTGTATGAATAACCCCGATGATTTCCGAGAAAGTTGTTGGATAAGTTATTTCCGGGATAAATAGACCATTAGATTGCTCAGTGGCATGAATTATGATCTTCCTCCAATGTGACATTTTTTTATCATGATCTCCAGGATGACTTCTCTTAGTTATTATGGGTATTATTTTATCAACTCCAATTTCCGTGGATTTTTGTATTGCTAGGTCCATGTATTTATTATTTGAAATAGACTGTCCTAAAATAGTCATATCTTTGTTTTTTGCAATCTCTCTATTTAATCGATTAACGTTAATGTAATCCTCTTCAACAAAGTAAACTTTTCCAGAATATTCTTTTCCATTACCGTTAAATAAATAAATTTCTGTTCCATTTTTCAGTCTTAGCACATTTTTTAGTCTATTTATATTTTCTTTGTTAAGAAGTATTTTCTTATCTACTTTTATATCTTGATCAAAAAATATTCTATGAGTTTTATTTGACTGCAAAATTAATAGCACCTTCAATAACTTCTATTACATGATCAATTTCCTTATGATTGATAACATAGGGTGGCATGAAGTATATGACGTTTCCTAGAGGTCTTATGATTACGTTGTTTTCCAGTCCATATTTATAAGCCTCAACTCCTCTTCTTTCTTTCCAGTGATAAGGGTGTTTAGTTCTTTTATCTTTTACTAATTCTATGGCAGATATCATACCAGTTTGTCGAACATCTCCTACATGATCATGATCTTCAAACCTACTTAATTTTTTCCCTATATAGATCGATGTTTTTTTATTCTTGTTAATGACATTCTTTTTTTCAAACAGATCTAGAGTAGCATTAGCAGCAGCACATGATATTGCATTCCCGGAATAGCTATGCGAATGAAGGAATGCATTAAGTTTGGTATATTCGTCGTAAAATGCGTCATATATATCGTTTGTAGTCAGAATTGTTGATAAGGTTAAATAGCCGCCTGTGATACCCTTTGATAAACAAATAATATCTGGTGTAATTTTTGCTTGCTCATAAGCAAACATTGATCCTGTTCTTCCAAACCCCACGGCAATTTCATCTGCTATTAAGTGAATATCATATTCATCACAAATTTTTCTTAGAAGTTTTAGATAAATAGGGTGGTACATTCTCATGTATCCCGCGCATTGAACTAATGGCTCTACAATAATGGCAGCGATTTCTTCATGATTTTTTTCTACTTGTTTTTGCATGAAGCTGAACATTAGTTCAGAGTGCTCTCTATCTGAAATGTTTGAATTTTTTTTATTATAACAATCAGGAGATGGGACTATAATTGTATTTTTAAGTATCTTCTTGTAAGTTTTCTTATAAAGATCAATATTGCTTATTGAGAGTGATCCTAGAGTTTCACCATGATAGCTATTAGATAGCGCAACAAATTTATTTTTATTTTTAAAACCAAGATTCTTCCAATAATGAAAACTCATTTTCATTGCTGCATCTATTGCAGAAGATCCATTATCAGTAAAAAAACATTTTTTGATTTTACTAGGAGACAGTTTAATTAGTCTCTCTGCAAGATTAATTGCTGGTTCATGTGAAAACCCTGCTAATAACACATGTTCTAGATTTTTTAGTTGTGTTTGTATTTTACTATTTATATAGTCATTTGAGTGACCAAACAAATTCACCCACCATGAACTTATAGCATCTATGTACTTTTTATTATCATAATCATATAACCAGACCCCTTTCCCTTTTTTGATTGGAATCATCGGGATATTTTCATGATCTTTCATTTGAGTGCATGGATGCCAAATAGAAGATAAATCTCTCTCTATAAGCCTTGACGATTTATTTTTTTTCGTGTTATGCATTAATCATATAAAGCACTAAGTCTATACAAATGTAAGAGCCTAGTATCTATATTCGTCTTTTTTGAATGGCCCATCTACATCTACTGATATATAGTCAGCTTGCTCTTTTGTAAGCTTTGTAAGCTTAACACCGAGTTTATCGAGATGTAGCATTGCAACTTTTTCATCTAAATGCTTTGGAAGGACATAAACCTTATTTTCGTAGGATTTATGATTTTTCCATAATTCAATTTGAGCCATTACTTGATTTGTGAAAGAACATGACATTACAAAACTTGGGTGCCCTGTTGCGCATCCTAAATTTATTAATCTTCCCTCTGCGAGAAGAATTATACTCTTTCCATCTGGGAATATGATCTGATCTACCTGAGGTTTAATGTTTTCCCATTTGTATTTTTTAAGACTTGCGACATCAATCTCATTATCAAAGTGTCCTATATTACATACTATGGCCCCATTTTTCATATTTTTCATATGATCATGATTAATAACATTAAAATTGCCTGTTGCGGAAACAAATATATCAATCTCGTGAACATAGTCATTTATGTCAACAACTTTGTATCCCTCCATTGATGCTTGAAGTGCACATATAGGATCAATCTCACTTATCAGAACGTTTGCTCCTAATCCACGCAATGAGCCTGCAGAGCCTTTGCCAACATCTCCATATCCACATACAATAGCAAGTTTGCCCGCAATCATCGTATCGGTTGCTCTTTTAATTCCATCTACTAGAGATTCCCTACACCCATATAAATTATCAAATTTAGATTTTGTAACCGAGTCATTTACATTCATTGCTGGTATCTTAAGCGATCCATCTTTCTCCATTTCATAAAGTCTGTGAACACCCGTAGTTGTTTCCTCGGATACTCCTACTATAGCATCCAGAAGCTCTGGATGTTCTTCGTGGATAATACCTGTGAGATCTCCACCATCATCTAGCAACATATTTGGTTTCCATTCTGGGTCACCAACTATTGTTTGATCTATGCACCATTTGTATTCCTCTTCTGTCTCACCTTTCCAAGCAAAGACAGGAATATTTTGTTCTGCTATCGCTGCTGCGGCATGGTCTTGTGTAGAAAAGATATTACATGACGACCATCTAACACTTGCACCTAATTCTACTAAAGTTTCAATTAAAACTGCAGTCTGAATGGTCATGTGTAAACATCCAATGATGTTAGCTCCTGCTAGAGGCTTTTGCCCTCTATATTCTTCCCTGATAGCCATTAGACCTGGCATTTCAGTTTCAGCGATTCTAATTTCTTTTTTACCAAAATCTGATTGAGATATATCTGCAACTTTGAAGTCGTCTTTAATTTTTTTTACGTTATCCGTTTTCATATTATTCCTTCCTTAACTAGACAATTGCCTTAGTATATCAATCTTATCTGTTTGTTCCCAAGAAAAATTTGATCCTATACGTCCAAAATGTCCAAATGCTGCCGTTGGCTTATACTTTACATCTAAAAGTTTCAGAGTTTTAATTATTCCTCTTGGAGTTAAATCAAAAACCTCGTTTATTATAGTGGAAATTTTGTCATCAGATAACGAACTCGTTCCAAAAGTTTGGACTGATACAGAGGTAGGTTTTTCAACACCTATCGCATATGAAATTTGTATCTCGCATTTTTTTGCGAGTTTAGCCGCAACGATATTTTTAGCAACATATCTAGCCATATAAGCAGCTGATCGATCAACTTTAGATGGATCTTTACCAGAAAACGCTCCGCCACCATGTCTAGCCATGCCACCATAAGTATCCACAATTATTTTTCTTCCAGTTAAACCACAATCACCAAGCGGTCCTCCTACAACAAAATTTCCTGTTGGGTTTATGTGAACCTTGCAATCCTTTGTCATTAAATTTTCAGGTATTACTGGTTGTATAATTTCATCTCTTACAAATTCTTTCAGTAATTTTAAATTAATTGATTCATTATGTTGAACTGAGAGAACTATCGTATCTACTTTCGTTGGGATATTATCCTCATATCTAAATGTAACTTGACTTTTTGCATCAGGTCTCATCCAATCAACCTTATTTGATATTAAAATATCGGTTTGCTTTTCTACTAATCGATGAGAATAATAGATAGGGGCAGGTAACATAACCTCTGTTTCATCTGATGCATATCCGAACATTAAACCTTGGTCTCCAGCACCTTGCTCATCCTCATTACTCTTATCTATGCCCATCTTGATATCTGGAGATTGCTTATTAATTATTTTTTTTATTTCACAATTTTTGCCATCAAAACCTAAATCTTTCGAGTCATAACCAATATCACAAATTACTTGTCTTAAGGTATCGTCAAAATCTAATGACCTGGATGAGGTAATTTCTCCGGCGACGACTATTTTTCCTGGGTCATTTGCTTCACCTTTAGCTAGCACCTCGCATGCTACTTTGGATTGTTTATCTTCTTCAAACATATAATCAAGAACTGAATCAGATAATTGGTCACAAAGTTTATCAGGATGACCTGGTGATACGCTTTCAGAGGTAAATAAATAGTCTTTTATCATAGTAACAGTAAACTAATATATCATAAATTATGTGGATATTTAAGATCAATTTACTTTTTATAATTTTTCAGAATATCTTGCTCAACTTTCGTTAAATGTTCGTCGCGCGCGAATTTTTCTAGAAGTTGATGATATTCTTTTTCTTTCATTTTTTTACTACCTGTTTCAATTATCTCTTTTAATGTTACGAGCGCCTCATCAAGATTTTTCTCGATCATTTTCTTATTTAGACAATTAAGGTAAATATTTTTTATATTATCGCTCGTGTCAAGGAATCTATTTAGGTTATAGCCTGATGTTGTCTTGAATGATTTAGCAAGATCAATAATATCATTTAAGGTTTTATTATCCGAAATATTCTTAATTTTATCACTGTAGTTATCCAATATTTCAGGATAATTCATTATGAGTGATAAAATGAGTTTTTCGTTGATAGAATTAACTTCTTCGCTCTTTGGCTCATCATCAAATTTTCTCTTTGAATTATTAGATTCTTTATAAAAATATTTTTGATCTAGATTGACAATTTTTTCTATTTTATTAAGCATAAGTTTTTTGAAAACGCCATCTGGTATTTTTTTTATTAATGGTGTGACTTGATTGACAAATCTTGCAGCGTCTTCGGTATTTTCAAGATTAAGGGCTTCTCTTAGTTTCCCAGTCATAAAGTCTGACAATTTTATACATGATTTAAGGTGCTGCTTCAAACTCTCAGGATTCTCTCTCGCGGCCTGATCAGGATCAAGCCCATTTCTCAAGAAGCAGAAATTTATTGACAAATCATCGGTATATTCAGGAAGCGAATTTTCAAGTGCTTTCCATGCTGCAGATTTTCCTGCTTGATCACCATCAAAACAAAAAATTATATTATTTGAGTATTTTTTTAATTTTCTCAAGTGAAGTTGTGTAAAAGCTGTTCCTAAGGAAGCAACACAATTGTTTATTCCTTTGTTATGAAGTGATATGACATCTGTATATCCTTCCACTACTACTACCTCATTTCTCTTACTTATATTCTTGCTTGATTCGTGTAAGCCATATAACTCAGAGCTTTTATGAAATAGTTTAGATTCAGGTGAATTAATGTATTTTGCCTTCTCATTTTCATCTAATGTCCGACCGCCAAAAGCGATAACTTTGCCCATGGAATTTTTTATTGGGAATATTATTCGGTTTCTAAACCTATCATAGGTTTTATTGTTTGAGTTTACTAATAAACCAAGTTCAATACCAAGACCTCCGCATGATTTCTTCTCAAGAAAATTTTTCAAACTGTCCCATGATTCAGAAGCGTAACCTATCTCAAATTGTTTTATCATTTCACGATCAAATCCTCTTGAGGTAAGATATTGATTCGCTTTTTCATTTTTTTCTAGACAGTAAGCAAAGTAATTCTTAACCTCCTCATTAACTGTGAAAAATTTTTTGTACTCTTCATTATCTTTGCTGGTGAAATTTGGTAATTCTACATTCGCTATGGAGGCTAATTTTTCAATGGCATCCAGAAAAGATAATCCCTCATACTCCCTCAGAAATTTAATAGCATCCCCAGAAGCACCACAACCAAAGCAATGATAAAATTGTTTTGATTGTGAAACATTGAAAGATGGAGTATTTTCAGAGTGGAACGGACATAATCCTTTAAAGTTTGCACCATGTTTCTTCAGATCAACATTTTTACTTATTAAATCAACAATATCTATCCTAGACAACAAGTCATCAATAAATGATCGATCTATACCTGGCATACTAAGCAGCTGATGTTACTCGTGCTAACAAGTCATCAAAATTAGAAGATTTGGGTTTAACTATAAGAAAGTCTTTTGATAGTGAATCAAAGTTATCAAGAATCATCTTACTTTTTAAACTTCCAGTTAGGTCAGTATGCTTTTCAAGAAGCTGCTTGAGATAGTGTTTGTGTTTAAGCAAACTCTTCTTATCAAGTTTCATAAAATCAACTGATTGTGAATTAATTTTCTTTTCGAAAGCCTGCTCGTTATCATAAACAAAAGCTAACCCTCCCGTCATACCGGCACCAAAATTTGTTCCAGTCTCTCCAATTACTACTATAGTTCCACCTGTCATGTATTCGCACGCATGATCACCTGTACCTTCAACAACTGAGACACACCCTGAATTCCTTACTGCAAACCTCTCTCCAACAATACCATTTGCAAATAATTGACCACCTGTTGCTCCATATAAACATGTGTTACCAATAATCACCATTTTGTCTGCTTTACTCTTTAGTTTTTCAGGTGTAGAAATACTTATTTCTCCACCAGCCATTCCTTTGCCAACATAATCATTTGCATCACCAGTTATTTTTATAATAACCCCACCAGCATTCCAAGCCCCAAGGCTTTGACCTGCCGTTCCTTTAAGTTTCAGAGTTATTGGATGTTTATTCAATCCATAATTTCCATACATTTTAGCAATTTCACCTGACAATGATGCTCCTATACTTCTGTCAGAATTTTTTATCTGATAAGAAAATGTCTTTTTTCTTTTTGTTTTGATAAAAGGTAAAGCGTCATCTAATATTTTTTTGGCAAGTAGTGCCTCATCAAATGGCTTGTTATTCTTTACAGAACAATAGGGTGTAGACCGACTTTTTGTTTTGTAAATCATGTTTTTGAGATCGACTTTACCATGCCTGGCAGTACTTCCATGAGTTTGCTTCAGTAGCTCAGTTTTCCCTACAATATCCTGAAGCTTAGAGTACCCAAGTTTTGCCAGTATACGTCTCACATCTTCAGCAACAAAATTTAAATAATTCACAACTCTCTCTGGACTGCCGCTAAAATGTTTCATTCTAAGTATTTTATTTTGTGTGGCAACGCCAGTAGCGCAATTGTTTAGGTGGCAGATTCTTAGATATTTACATCCAAGCGCAACCATCACCGAAGTTCCAAATCCAAAGCTCTCTGCTCCAAGAATTGCACCTTTTATCACATCTAGACCAGTTTTGAGACCACCGTCTGTTTGGAGACGAACTTTATGCCTTAAATTATTCATCATAAGTGTTTGATGTGCCTCAGAAATACCAAGTTCCCACGGGCTTCCAGCATATTTAACAGATGTAAGAGGACTTGCGCCTGTACCTCCATCGTAACCTGAAATTGTTATTAAATCTGCGTAGGCCTTTGTAACACCAGCTGCAATTGTTCCAACTCCAGCTTGAGAGACGAGTTTTACGGATATTAATGCCTTACTATTTACTTGTTTCAGATCAAATATTAGCTGCGCTAGGTCTTCAATAGAATAAATATCATGGTGAGGTGGTGGTGATATAAGAGTAACACCAGGAACTGAGAATCTCAGTTCTGCAATCATGTCATTAACCTTATGTCCGGGTAGCTGTCCACCTTCGCCAGGTTTAGCACCTTGGGCTATTTTAATTTGTATAACTTCTGCATTAACAAGGTAGTGAGGAGTTACTCCAAATCTTCCCGAAGCAACTTGTTTAATTTTAGAGGATTTATCGGTATTGTATCTACTTATATGTTCTCCACCTTCACCTGAATTAGAGCGACCGCCTATAGTGTTCATGGCAATTGCTAGTGCCTCATGCGCCTCAGGCGATAAAGCACCTAATGACATACCAGCAGTATCAAACCTTCTAACGATATTGTTTGATGACTCAACTTTACTAACATCAATTGATTTAGTTCGTTTATTTTTTATTTCTAATAGATCTCTTAAAAAGCTTGGTTTTCTATCATTAATAAGTGAAGCAAATTTCTCGTAATCAGAATATTCTCCTGAGCTTACACATGCTTGAAGAAGCTTTACTACGTCTGGATTATAATCATGGTATTCGTCTCCATGAACATATTTTAACAATCCACCTGTTTTAATTTTTTCACTAAGATTCCATGCATTTTTCCTATTTTCTAGAAGATCATATTGGATATCACTGTAATCAGTTCCAGCTATTCTACTCACCGTATCTCTAAAGCATAGTTGAACAATATTTTCGTCTAATCCAACTAGTTCAAATAATTGAGCACCTCGATAACTTGCAACGCATGATATTCCCATCTTCGACATTATTTTAAGTAGACCTTTGTTTATTCCTTTAATATAGTTTTCAACTGCATGACCGTAACCATTATCTGAAGTAATTTTTTTTCCAGACATCTCTTTGATAATTTCGAATGACAAATAAGGATAAACTGCTGTAGCACCATACCCTAACAAAACTGCAAAATGATGTGGATTTCTTGCAGAACCACTTTCAATAATCAAATTAGTATCACACCTTATACCTTCCTCAATTAATTTATGATGGACAGCTCCAACAGCCATAGGCGCAGGAATAACAAGCCTTTCTTTTTTAATTTGCTTATCTGAGAGTATGATGATGTGATTTCCTTTTCTTGCGCTTCTAACAGCTCTATCGCAGATTGTATTTATAGCCTCCTCTAAATCTAGAGTGTGATCATAGTTTAGATCAATAACTAAATGTTTAAAGTTTTTGAGATCATTATTTAAAATCGACTCATAGGTTTGCCTATCAAGTATTGGAGAGGTCAGTATGAGTCTATCGGCATGCTTTGGAGATTCTTCAAAAACATTTCTCTCTTTTCCAATACAAACTTCTAGAGACATGACGCTAGATTCTCTTAATGAGTCTATAGCAGGATTTGTTACTTGAGCAAATTGTTGTCTGAAATAATCATAAATCGATCTATTTTGATTGGATAACACAGACATAGGAGTATCATCCCCCATTGAGCCTGTTGCTTCTTGCCCAATTTCTGCAAGTGGTGAAATTATTTCTTTCTCCTCTTCAAAAGAAACACCAAAAGTTTTTTTATATATGTTTAACTCATTTGTATCCCAATCAAAAGATTTCTCATTATTCTCCTCATATTTCGGCATCTTTCTTGAGAATTTCTTTAACCATGATTGATATGGATGTCTGTCTTTAAGAATATGGTCAATTTGTTCTGAAAGAAGCATTTCCCCTTTCTCTGTATCAATAGCGATCATCTCACCAGGAGCAAGCCTTCCTTTCTCAAGTACATCCTCATCAGAGTAATCATAAACACCTATCTCTGAGGCGAGTGTAATATGTCTGTCTTTAGTGACAACATACCTTGCAGGACGCAGACCATTTCTATCTAAAGCACAAGCAGCATATCTACCGTCGGTGAGAACGATACCAGCAGGACCATCCCATGGCTCCATGTGCATCGAGTGATATTCATAACAAGCCTTTAGATTATCATCAATCCTAGTATCATTTTGCCATGCAGGCGGGATTAATGTTCTCATTGCTCTAAATATACCCATGTCACCTATTAATAAAAGTTCTAACATATTATCAAGAGTAAATGAGTCTGAGTCATGTCTAGATATTAACGGGTGTAATTCATTTAGCTCTGGGAGAAATTCTATTTCGAGTTTATTTCTCCTCGCAAGGTACCAGTTACGGTTCCCTTGTATTGTATTAATTTCTCCATTATGTGCTAGATACCTGAAAGGTTGCGCTAATTTCCACTGCGGTAATGTGTTAGTGGAGAATCTCTGATGGAATACACATAGAGAAGTTTTCATTCTTGGATCATTTAAATCAGGATAAAATTCTCTAATGTTTTGTGACATGATTAAACCTTTGTATGATATAACTTTTGAGGACATACTTGGTATGTAAAAGTTTTCATCATCTGATAATATTTTTTCCGCTTTTATCCTTGCTACATATAGTTTTCTCTCAAAATCTTCTGTGATAACATCATCGGATGCTGAAATTATGACATGTTCAATCACTGGAATATTTGTAAGCGCATCATCGCCACAAACACTTTTATTTACTGGGACTTTTCTCCAACCTAGAACATCCAAACCTTGACTTCTGAGTTGAAAAAGTAAAGTTTCTTTAGCTGACTTTTGTTTATTTTTATCTTGATCTAGAAACACAACTCCAAACGCATAATTTTTAGTTAGATCTAAATTCATTTCGGTAGCTACTGATCGGAAAAATTCATCAGGTTTTTTTATTAACAATCCACAGCCATCGCTTGACTTGCCATCATCGGATACCGCACCTCGATGTGTTAGACGAGATAGGGCATCAATACTTGTATCGATTACCCAGTGAGATGGTTTATCATCCATTTGTGTTATCAAACCGAACCCACAGTTATCTCTCTCAAAGCGAGATTGATAGAGACCATTATTTTTTTGTGTATTATTCATTTTCATTTCAACCTGATCATAGCACAATAATAATTATTCGATATAAAGATTAAGCCCTAAATACGTCAACCATTTCCTCCAGATATTTATTACTCAAAGTGTCGTCAATAACACATTGACCTAGTTTGCTTAACAGAACAAATCTATTTTTTTTACCTAGCTTTTTTTTATCAAAACTCATATGTTTCATTAAACTTTTTGTTCTTATATTTTTAGGCACTGTATATGGAAGACCAAGTTTTTCTAAAGTTAATAAAATAAGATTAAAATCTTTAATGCTTAGATTATTCTTATCAACTGATATCATTGATGCGAATAACATACCTATGCTGATCGCTTGACCATGGAGTATATTTTTGTAACTCATGGATGCTTCAATTGCATGACCAAGTGTGTGACCAAAATTCAAATGTGCTCTTATGTTTGATTCTTTTTCATCTTTAGATACGAATTTTATTTTCTCTTTAACTGATGTAGTAACAATTTTTTCTAATGACTCGTTCTTTCTACTTAAAATGCTATCAGCATTTTTGTAGATCCATTTTAAAAAGCTTGAATTTCCTATCATTCCATATTTAATCACCTCTGCCAGACCAGATAAATACTCTTTCTCTGGAAGTGTGTGCAAAAAACTCGTATCGATAATCACGCAATCAGGCTGATAAAATGTGCCAATTAAATTTTTACCTTTAATGTGATTTATCGCTGTTTTTCCACCTACAGATGAATCAACTTGTGACAAAAGCGTTGTTGGGATATGTATGAGTTTTACACCTCGCATAAAAGTACTTGCGACAAACCCAACTAAATCACCTATAACGCCACCACCAAGTGCAATAATTGATAGGTTTCTATCAAAATTATTCGACAAAAGAAAATCATGTATCTTGATGAAAGTTTTTGCATTCTTGTATTTCTCACCATCAGGTATAGAGAGAATTTTAACATTATAACTTTTAACGCATGATAGTACTTTTTTCAAATACAATTTTTTTACAGTTGTATTAGTAATTATCACAATATCTTTACCGTCTATATGTTTTTTTATTAAACTGCCTCTCAAAATACTACTACCTATAACAACGGGTATTGTTTTATCTTTAGTCACAAGTTTTATTCTTCTCATACCACAACCTCGAGGATATTATTTATTATTACATTCCTCTTTTTGTTGGAAGTATCAATAGATATCTTGGAAATTTTTTTATATGTTTCATCTCTATCTCTTCTCATTTCTAACATCACTTTTTTTATATCACCTTTATCAATTAATGGTCTATTTTCTTTGTTTTTAACTCTCAACATCTGTGTTTCTAGGTTAACATCAAGATGTATTATCAAGCCGTGTGACAACATAGTCTCTATATTATCCTCCCTAAGAATTATTCCGCCACCAGTTGAAATGACTGTGTTGATCATCTTTGTAGTGTTACGTAATTGTGCAGATTCAAGCTCTCTAAATTTTTCTTCTCCACTTTTTTTAAAGATTTCTTTAATACTACACTTTTCATTTTTTATTATCTCATCATCAAGATCTAGGAATTGTCTATTAGTTTTCTTTGCCAACAACTTACCGATAGATGTTTTACCTGCGCCCATAAGACCAACTAAATAAATATTTTTAGTATTCATGCATCTACCTCTTATTATAACTTGGACTTAACTCCCTTACTGCATCTACGAGAGTCTTAACTTTCTCTGGATCTATATCAGGCGTTATACCTACACCTAAATTGAAAATATGACCGCTACTGAAACCATACTCATTTAATAACAAATCTACACTATTATATATGGCAGCATCATCTAGCTTTAAAATATCTTTATCAAAATTCCCTTGAACAGCAAATTTATCGCCGACTGCTCTTCTAAATTCACCTAGTCCTATGCTTGAATCTATCCCTATAACATCCACTTCAAGGTCTTTTATGTAAGATATTTTCTCTCTAGGTTCCCTAATGTAGTAAATTATAGGAATTCCTTTATTTTTTATGGCATCTTTAATTCTATTGACATATTTAATGGATAGATCAAGGTATTTATCTCCCTGTAGTAATCCTCCCCATGTATCAAAAATCATTACAACATCAACACCAGAAACTATCTGTTGATGAATGTATTTAATACTAGCTTTAGTAATCTCATCTAGTAAATTTGAGAGAAACTTCTCATCTGTAGAAATAAGTTTTTTAACGTTGTTAAAATTTTTAGTTGAGTTCCCTTCTATAAAATATGTCGCAACAGTCCATGGACTTCCAATAAAACCAATTAGAGGGACTTCATTGTTTAATTCTGACTTTATTCTGTTGATAGTGTCAAAAACATACCTTACTTGATTTACATCATAATCTTGGACAATTGCCGATAGATCCCTATCATTTCTTATCGTTTTATCAAATTTTGGCCCTTTGTTATCCTCAAAGCTGAGTTCTATGCCAAACATATCTGAGATAATTAAGATATCAGAAAAAAGGATGGCACTATCTAGTGAAAATCTCTTTAAGGGTTGCATTGTAATTTCACATGCAAGTTCTGGATTTTTTACTAAATTGATGAATCCACCAGATTTATTTTTTAAATCCATATACTCGGGCAAGTATCTTCCTGCTTGTCTCATTATCCACAAAGGCGTTCTATCTATTGGTTCTTTATTAATCGCCTTGAGTAACAAGTGATTAGATGTTGGCTGCATCGAGTTCTCTGGTTGTATTAGCATTTAGGTATTTAGTGATCCCCTCAGCAGCACCTCTTCCCTCAAATACAGCTGTGACAACTAGATCTGAACCACGGACCATATCACCACCACAAAATATTTTTGGGTTATGAGTTTGATAAGAGAATTCTGAGTTAGAATTAATTTTAACGCGACCAATTTCATCTGTTTGAATATTATAATCCGAGAACCAGTTAGCGGGATTAGGTCTAAAACCAAATGCAATAATAACATTATCCGCTTTGATAATCTGCTCAGAACCCTTCACAATAGTTGGAATTTCTCTTCCTCTTATATCGGATTTTTCTAGTTTAGTTTTAACGAATTTAACCCCCTCTACTTTATTTGTTCCAATTATCTCAACAGGTTGCATGTTCCAAAGAAATTCCACTCCTTCTTCCTTACTATTTTTGACTTCCCGTTTTGAGCCAGGCATATTTGATTCGTTTCTCCGATAAGCACAATATACTTTTTTCGCACCTTGTCTTAGTGCTGTTCTGTTACAATCCATTGACGTATCTCCACCACCAAGAACAATAACGTTTTTCCCGTTCATGTTAATGTGTTCGTTACCTGGTGTTTTGAAGATATTTCTAATGTTAGAGTTCAAGTAGGGTAGTGCATCATATACACCATTCAATTCCTCACCCTTAAAACCACCTTTCATATACTTATAAGTACCCATACCTAGAAATACTGCGTCAAACTTACCAATAAATTCCTCGAACTGGATATCTTTGCCTATTTCTGTATCTAAAATAAACTCTACACCCATGCCTTCAAGAATTTCTCTCCTTTGTTTGACAATATTTTTTTCGAGTTTAAACGGTGGAATACCAAAAGTTAGTAGGCCTCCAATTTCTTCATATTTGTCATATATATATGATTTGATTCCGTTTCGTGACAATACGTCAGCACATGCTAGCCCTGCTGGACCTGCTCCTATTATTCCGACTTTGAAACCAGTATCTCTCACGTTAGAAATATCTGGACGCCAACCTTGTTTCAAAGCCTCATCAGTTATATATTTTTCAATACTGCCAATAGTAACAGCTCCGAACCCATCATTTAGTGTACAAGCACCTTCACATAGACGATCTTGAGGACATATCCTTCCGCAGATCTCTGGAAGAGAGTTTGTCTGATGAGATAACTCTGCAGCTTCAAATAACCTATTCTCAGATATAAGTTTAAGCCATTGTGGAATATAGTTATGCACTGGACATTTCCATTCACAATACGGGTTACCGCACTCAAGACACCTACCAGATTGCTCCGCTGCCTGTTCAACAGTGTAGTGGCCATATATCTCCCCATACTGCCTAACTCTTTTTGAGGCATGCATGAGCTTTGGGTCCATGCGCTTTAATTCTAAAAATTGTAGGTTCTTCTCCATAGCCGTTAATTATACACGAACAAACACTTAAAAATAGTATTATTTAATCATATACGATATATGTAATATTGACAATATGCAATATATGGTATATCGTAGAGATATGAATATAAAGAAAACTTCGAGACTAACAATATTTAAAGAACTCGTTAATACTGACACATCAATTCAATTTTCATATGCAGCAGACGATTATCGTGTACCCGTAGATGATTTATATTCATTTTTAGAATTAAATACAAATGTTTTGAAAACCTCAAGTTGGATCGATAGAGGGATATATCATTGGCCAAGACCAACTAAGAAACTATTAAAATTCCTTGAGTCGTACAGAATAACATTAGATGATGAGGAAGATGTAACAGATAAACATTGGTTCATAATGTTCGAAAAACTAAAAGAGTATAGCGGTGAGAATGGTCATTGCTATATCCCATCTGACTATAACCAGACAAGTTATGGCGTTCAAAATCCATTAGTAACATGGTATCTTAAAACGAGGAGTGATTATGTGCATAATCGTCTTGATTCACGACAAGTCCTTCTTCTTGATGAAATAGGATTCTTAAAATGGACGACACTTAAAAATTATTTTAAACCAGAAAATAATATGGATAGGAATAAACTTATAGAAGCTCTCAGTAGTATTAAAACTAATTAAGTAAGATTTTCACGTGTTTACTTACTAAAGACATATCAACATTATCACCATGACTTTTCTTAATAGTGCCTATTACTTTCCCCATATCTTTCAATGAACTAGCGTCACAGGATTCTATTGTATGTTTAACAAGCTCGATAACAGCTTCTTCAGATATTTCATCTGGTAGATAATTTTGAATAATATCAATTTCCTCTTTTTCTTTATGAGCTAAGTCATCCCGTCCAGCTTTGTTAAACTGCTCATATGACTCTTGGTTTCTCTTAAGAAGTTTCTTTAATACTTGTATTGTTTCACTATTATTCAGGTCTCGTTTTTTTTCTTTTTCTTCGTTCTTAATATGTGAGAGTATAAATCTTGTAATTTCAACCTGTCTTTTTTTTCCAGATTTCATTAATTCGATAATATCTTTTGCTATAATATTTTTCATCTCGAACGATGATGAGCAGTTAATACTTTTTGTACGGAGGTTTTTTTCTTATAGCAGACATGCTTACTTTTCTTTTATATCTCTTAATTGCTGCAGCTATTTTTCTTTTTCTAACAGCAGTTGGCTTTTCGTAAAACTCTCTTCTTCTAGTTTCAGTAAGTATCCCAGCTTTTTCACAGCCCCTCTTAAATCTCCTTAGAGCTATTTCAAATGGTTCATTTTCTCTAACTTGCACACTTGGCATATATTCACATAAAATAGTTTATAATGGCGTAATATTACTTGATTAAGACAATAAAGCAACTGATTTAAGCATTATGGAGGTGCAAATTGTTAGTTCTTGGCATAGAATCTTCTTGCGATGAAACCGGCATTGCATTATTCGACTCAGAAGAGGGATTAGTCGGGCACCTTATAAGCTCTCAAGTTGCCATACATGAAAAATATGGCGGAGTTGTACCTGAGCTCGCTTCAAGAGATCATGTTAAAAAGCTTGTGCCATTGCTTGATACGCTCCTTAAAGATAATGGCAAATCCATAAGTGATATCGATTTAGTATCATTCACAAATGGGCCAGGTTTACTCGGCCCCCTTTTAACTGGGGTTGCGTTCGCAAAGACTTTTGCTTGGGCTAATGAAATTCCATCCATAGAGATAGATCATTTAGAAGCTCATATTTTTTCAGCGATGATGTCCGATAAATCATTAAAACCACCTTTTATATCATTATTAGTTTCAGGAGGACATACTCTCTTATCAGTTGTAACAAAAAAACCTAAATATAAAATTGTAGGAAGATCTCTTGATGATTCTGTAGGTGAAGTATTCGACAAAGTTGCAAGAAAAATGGGACTAAAGTACCCCGGAGGTCCAGAAATTTCTCTTGCTGCGAGCAAAGTAAACAAATCAAGATTCAAATTTACCAGGCCTATGTTTAACACGGACGATTTAAATTTTAGTTTCAGTGGATTAAAAACAAATGTCATCAGAGAAATTGATAACGTCTTACTAGATGAAAATATGATCTCAGAGATATCTCATGAATTCCAAGAGTGCGTTATAGATGTGTTACTTAAAAAAACATTAAAGGCATCGAAAACCCATAATATCTCTACCATTACTGTCTCTGGTGGCGTAAGTGCTAATAAAAGATTGAGAGAGCGTTTTTTAAATGAATTAAGTGGATGCGAAGTTTATTTCCCATGTTTAGAATTTAGTACTGATAACGGTGCAATGATTGCATATCTTGGTTTTTTAAAATCACATGAAAAAATTCAAAAAGATTTGAAAATAAAACCTACCCCAACCTCATCAATTTTTTGAGACAAGTTCTCTAATATTGCTTCTGTGAGTCAAAAGTATCAGAAGTGTGTTTAAAAAACTAATCAAAAGCAATGTATCATTGCCTGTCCAGAAATAAAAATAACTGGGAAGCAAGATAAAAGCTGTCAATGCGGATATAGAAGAAGTCCTTGATAACATAAAAACAATTAACCAGGTGGAGATAACTAATATGCCAACAAAAATATCAATTCCAAGCACAACCCCTATAGAGGTGGCAACGGCTTTACCGCCACGAAAGTTAATGAATATGGAAAATATGTGGCCAAAAAAAATTAAGAAGGACAATAGATAGATTTTCTCTAATGATATTTGTGAAAACAGGAGAAAGTAAACAGGTATAAAGCCTTTGAGCAAGTCACCAAAGAGCGTTAGACCAGCCGCGGTTTTATGGCCACTTCTCATAACATTAGTAGCTCCAGGATTATTTGATCCGTACGTTCTGGGATCAGAGAGCCCAAAAAAATAAGACAGTATTACAGAAAATGGAATCGAGCCAATCAGATAAAGTGTTATGTATATCAGGAAGTTATATTCTGTTGGAATGACCATCATTGATTTCGTTGTATTATAATACTAAGTTAATCATAAAATTTACTAAGTATAAATGAATAAATTAAATCTAGTATTTTTGCATGGCTGGCTCTTCAATAGTCAGATTTGGAGTAATATGTCGAAAGATTTCGACAATCGACATAACATATCTACCCCAGACCTTCCAGGGTATGGCATGAATATTAGTAAATCTAATGAGACATTTAACATTTCAAACCACCTTGTAAATTCAGTATCACAGAATGTTCTAATAGGATGGTCATTCGGTGGCATGTTAGCATTAAAACATACTCTCAATTTTAAAAATGTGTCTAAGTTGATTTTATTGAATTTCAATTTTCCATCAAAAGATGACAAACTTAATGACAATGCTATAGATTATTTATGTGAGGAGTTAACGGTGAGTCGTGAAAAAGCAATTAAGAACTTTATATTTGAATGCTGCAAGGGATCGAAAAAATATCTCAAGGATTATAAAAAATTGACAAATGAGAGTATCATTTCACAGCTCCCAACTACAGAGATACTACTGAGTAATTTACAAGAGATGAGGTCTCTAAGAAAAATGATATCTGAACCTAACCACTTAAAAGCAGATACACTCATAATTAATGGTAGACAGGATTATCTATTATCAAACACTTACTCAAAAAATTTCAATAGTAATATTAAATATGAAATCATAAATGAAATGGCGCATATTCCGTTTCTCTCTCACAAAAAAATTGTCACAGAAAAAATCAAATTATTTTTAGATAAATAGTTATGGATACCTTTAAAAAAAGAGTGCAGAGATCTTTTAATCGTAATGCGGAGTCTTATGATAAATTTGGAATCATACAGAGAGAGGTTAGTACTCGGATGATAGAAAGATTGTCATTGATTAAAATTAAGCCAGGCAAAATACTTGATCTTGGTTGTGGCACAGGTTTCTTATCAACAGACCTCACTAAAATCTTTCCAGAGGCAAACATTGTGTCGGTTGATTTTGCAGAAGAAATGCTTAAAGTTTGTGGGGGGAAATCGGATAAAATTACCACGGTATGTGCAGATATTGAAGAATTACCATTTGAAAACAATAAATTTGATTTAATTGTTTCAAGTTTAACATTTCATTGGTGCGTAGATTTATTTAAGACTCTATCAAAATCATACAACCTTCTTAAACAAAATGGCTGTCTTGTATTTTCCTCAATCGGACCAGATACATTGTGTGAACTGCATAAAACACTTAAGAGCATAGATGCATTAGATCATGTTAATAGTTTCATTGACATGCATCATTATGGTGATGCATTGTTGAAGATTGGTTTTACAGATCCAGTTGTAGATAATGAGAAAATAATAATTGAATATGAAACATTTTCAGGTGTGATGAAATCAATAAAAAAAATAGGCGCTGGTACTTTAGAAAATCCGTCTAATAGAAGATTCAGTAAAACTGATTACAAAAACATCACTGGAACCTATCCGAGAAATAACAATAGCAATTACCCTGTAACTTATGAGGTACTTTATGGATTATCGTGGAAAAAACCTAAACTGAACCCTAAAAATAATATGGATGTTATTCCAATAAAAGAAGTTTAAGAGTCATTTTTTTTCAATTAGAAATTCTATAAATACTAATACTGTGCTATTATAAAACTCATTTAATAATGGACGATTTATGAAAAAATACATTTATTTATTAGCGCTGATATTGCCTACTCAAATACTAGCAGATTGGGAAGTCAATATGCCTAGAGGCGTTACGCCAACAAGTCAAATAGCATACGATATCCATATGCTCATGTTTTGGGTAACAGTGGTTATTGGAGTGTTAGTGTTTGGCGCAATGATTTATTCCATAATTTATCATCGGAAATCTGTAGGCTACAAACCTGCAAAATTTCATGAGAGTACGAAAGTAGAAATTGTATGGACTGTAATTCCTTTTCTGATTCTTGTCGTCTGTGCGATACCTGCCACAAAAGCCCTTATTATGATGGAAGATACAAGCGACGCAGGTATAACCCTCAAAGTTACCGGTTACCAATGGATGTGGGAATATGAGTATTTAGAGGATAGCGTTAACTTTTTCAGTAAGATTGATAACAAGAGCAACAGCGCTAGGAGACTTAATTCGGGCACAGATGTTCGAAACGTGGAGAATTATCTGCGTGATGTAGATAACGAGGTTGTTTTACCGACAGATACAAAAGTAAGAATTTTACTCACCGCAAGTGATGTTATCCATGCATGGTGGGTCCCAGAACTTGGAGGCAAGAAAGATGCTATTCCAGGCTATGTAAATGAGATGTGGGTTAATATTAAGAAACCTGGGGTTTATAGAGGAGCTTGCGCAGAGCTATGTGGGAAAGATCATGGATTTATGCCGATTGTAGTAAGAGCAGTCCCAAAAATGGAATACAACAAATGGGTGTCTTTGCAAAAAGACAACAGAGTAGCAGAGAATGTAGGAAAATAATATGAGTACTAATATACATGATATACATGACGACCATCACCATACTCCTTCGGGCTTGATGAGATGGATAACCACAACCAATCATAAAGATATTGGGACACTATACCTTTGGTTTAGTTTAGCTATGTTTTTTATTGGTGGGTTTATGGCACTAATTATTAGGGCCGAGCTTTTTGAACCAGGATTGCAACTTGTGATTCCTGGCTTCTTTAATCAAATGACTACTATGCATGCATTGATCATGATATTTGGCGCGGTTATGCCTGCGTTCGTTGGGCTAGCTAACTGGCAGATCCCACTTATGATTGGCGCTCCTGATATGGCGCTCCCTAGATTAAACAACTGGAGTTTCTGGATATTACCTTTTGCTTTTACAATGCTGTTAAGCACATTATTTTTTGAGAGTGGAGGTCCGGCAGCAGGTTGGACGCTTTATCCACCATTGTCACTTCAGGGCGGTAACTCCATGCCATTTGTAATTTTATCAATTCATTTGCTTGGAATATCCTCAATTTTGGGTGCTATTAATGTGATTGCTACTATTTTAAATATGAGAGCTCCAGGTATGACACTTATGAAAATGCCAATCTTCATTTGGACTTGGCTGATTACAGCATTTTTACTTATTGCAGCCATGCCAGTTCTTGCTGGCGCTATAACAATGCTACTTACTGATAGGTTTTTTGGAACTAGCTTTTTCACCGCATCTGGTGGAGGTGATCCTGTAATGTTTCAACATATATTTTGGTTTTTTGGACACCCTGAAGTTTATATTCTAATTCTCCCTGCTTTTGGTATTGTATCTACGATAATACCAGCATTTTCTAGAAAGAAATTATTTGGATATGACTCTATGGTCTATGCTACCGCATCAATTGCCTTATTATCTTTTATTGTTTGGGCTCATCATATGTTCACAGTTGGAATGCCTTTGGCGGGTGAAATATTTTTTATGCTTACAACTATGTTGATAGCCGTCCCAACAGGCATTAAGGTTTTTAATTGGGTGGCTACGATGTGGAGAGGCTCTATGACATTTGAGACCCCAATGTTATTTGCATTAGCTTTCATTATACTGTTTACAATAGGTGGTTTCTCAGGACTGATGCTTGCGATGACACCTGCTGACTTTCAATATCATGACACATATTTTGTGGTTGCACATTTTCATTATGTATTAGTTCCTGGAGCAGTATTCGCAATTATTGCAGCTGTTTATTATTGGTTACCTAAATGGACAGGAAGAATGTATAGTGAAACACTTGGGAAGCTTCATTTTTGGCTCACAACTATATTTGTTAATGTAACGTTTTTCCCAATGCATTTTGTTGGATTAGCAGGTATGCCAAGAAGAATCCCTGATTATCCAGTTCAATTCGCAGATTTTAATGCCATCGCATCCGTTGGTGCATTTGGCTTTGGACTATCACAGATTTTATTTGTTTATATACTTTATAACACTCTTAAAAAAAATGTTACTGCAGAGGACAAAGTGTGGGACGGTGCTGATGGTTTAGAATGGACCCTATCTTCACCTCCTCCGTATCATTCATTTGAAAAAGCACCTAGGATAGATTAATGAGTAATTTCAGAAAAACATACATAACTGTCTCATTTATAGCAGTGTTCATGTTTTTCTTTTCCTATATGTTAGTACCTCTTTATGATATTTTCTGTGAGATCACTGGTCTCAACGGAAAAACAAACCAGGAGAGAATAGTTCAGCTTGAAGAGAAATCAACTGACAGATTTGTAACAATTAAATTCACTTCTACTGTTGCAGGGGCAGAACCTTTTAATTTTGATCCAATTGACAGGGAAATGGTTGTCGAAGTCGGTAAACTCTATACAACTTCATATGTTTTAACTAACAATACAAAAGTAAAAAAACAAGTTACTGCAAGCCCAAGTGTTGTTCCCGGTGCTGATGCAGAGTATTTCAAAAAAATAGAGTGTTTCTGTTTTACACAACAAGAAATAAATGGTCTAGAAACCAAAGAATTACCTCTTCAATTTATAATAGATGATGAGCTTCCTGATGATACGAAGACACTTATTCTCTCTTACACGATGTTTAACACAACAGGGCAAATGGGTTCAAATTAAGATATGTCTGATCAGAATAGTTATTACGTTCCACACGAGACTAAATTACCATTTTTAACCACCGTAGCGATAGTTATTATGTTTATTGGAGCAGGTAATTATATGAACGGATCCTCAACAGGTTTAGCGATCATGTTATTTGGTCTCAGTTTAATTTTTTTAATGGCATACGTTTGGTTTTCCGAGGTCGTATCTGAGAGCGAAGGAGGAATATATAA
>TARA_B100001057_G_scaffold126591_1_pt1 | contig 34006 bp, 39 predicted proteins | sample TARA_B100001057 | Tara Oceans TARA_B100001057 (sample SAMEA2621839) | marine metagenome | biome: marine biome (ENVO:00000447); feature: surface water layer (ENVO:00002042); material: "saline water (ENVO:00002010), including plankton (ENVO:xxxxxxxx)" | depth 5 m | reverse complement strand
ATGTAGGAAAACAAAATGACAGATAAAATAAACGAACATCAAGGTGTGTATATACAAGGACATATTAAAATTTATGATCCTGAAAGTGGACAAGTCATTATAGATAAACGTAATGCTATACATTATGAAAACATAAGTTTATCTCTCGCTGAAAGTTTAGGAAATAGCGGAAACGGTTGGATACACGAAATGGCGTTTGGAAATGGTGGCACTAGTGTAGATCCTACAGGAATAATTACATATCTTACACCTAACAGTACAGGAACAAATGCAAGTTTATACAATCAAACTTTTAAAAAAGTTGTAGATGATAGGAGCGTGTCAAACATTGATCCTGTTCGTAATAAAATAGAAACCAGACATATTAGTGGTACTAATTATACAGATGTATTAGTTACATGTCTACTTGATTACGGTGAACCTGCCGGACAAGATGCATTTGATACAGCTACAGATCAAAATTCTTTATACGTATTTGATGAATTAGGTTTAAAAGCATATGCGGAAGATGGTAATGGTAGATTGTTAACACATGTTGTATTTCATCCTGTACAAAAAAGTTTGAACAGACTAGTACAAATTGATTATACAGTAAGAGTTCAAAGTTTAACAGGATTCAACGAGGGATAATAAATGGCTTATACTATTGCATATACAGACCAGGCCAACAAAGGCACTATTACTATTGAGGATAACACTCTTAACACAACAACAGATTTAAAAATTCCTGGTAGAAACACAACTGCATATGGTACTGCTATTGCAGAAAACTTTTTGCATCTGTTAGAAAATTTTGCAAGTGCCACACAACCTAGCAACCCTGTTGAAGGTCAACTTTGGTATGATAGCACTCCAGGAAAAGAACAACTTAAGGTATACAATCTTCCTGATTGGGTTCCTGTAGGTGGTATTATTAGAGGAACAACAGAACCAGAAGCGGCGAACAGTCAAATAGGCGATTTATGGACTGACACAGATAACCAACAGTTATACTTGTTTAGCGGATCTGGGTGGGTGCTTGTAGGCCCCACATTTAGTGATGGCCTTAACACAGGACCTATACCAGTATCGCTGACTGGAACTGATAATCTTGTTTATAATGTTGTACAGATAGAAGTGGATGCACAACCTATTGCAATAATTGCTACGGACGAATTTACACCTAAAACAACTATACCAGGTTTTACTGTGATTAAACCAGGTGTTACGTTATCTTCTAGGGATATAAAAGGAGACGGTGCAGCAAAATTTTACGGAACAGCAGAAAAAGCAGAATCTTTAATTGTAAACAATGTTAATGTTAGTGCAGGAAATTTTTTAAGAAGCGATATTGTAAGCACAACATTAAATGGACTTAATGTTCAAAATAACGCAGGTATTAATTATGGTATCAATTCAGAAATGAATATAGGTATTGAAGGAAATGCTGGTATATTACAACATCAAGTTGCAGGGTCTAACATTGACTTAAGAGTAAAAAATGCTGGTACTTCTAAAACTGTAGTGAGAGTTGATAGTGATCTAAAAGTGGGTATCAACAACGAAGCACCAGAAGAAGCATTAGATGTTACAGGTAACATACAACAAAGTGGTGTGTTAAAAATAAATGATACGACAGATGCAACAACTATAGGTACAGGTAGTGCAATTATCAAAGGTGGTGTAGGTATAGCAAAAAATTTATTTGTAGGTGGCCAAACAGAACTAGAAAATACTTTAAACACACGTAATATTGAACCTGATCAAAGTAACGTTAGAAATATAGGAGCTGCATTAAACAAATATAAGACTATGTATGCTACAACATTTATTGGAAACCTTACAGGAAATGTAAGTGGTACTGTATCCGGTAGAGCAGGATCTGCAGATAAATTAACAAGTTCAACAACATTTAGGTTGACAGGTGATGTAAGTGCTGACGATTTTGTATTTGATGGACAAGTTGGCGGAAGTGTAAAAACATTTACAACAAGTATTAGTAATACTATTGTTTCAAACAAAACAAGTGTTACAGAAACACAAGTAGATGATGAAATATTAATTAATAGAACGTCAGGCCAGACAGGACTTAAAAAAGTATCAAGACGTAATTTGTTAAAAGCTGTACCAACAAATCCGCCGGGTGTGATTGTGCCATATGCAGGTATAGCTACTCCTGCAGGTTGGTTGCTATGTGACGGAGCAGAGTATCTTATAGCAGAGTATCAGGCTTTATATGATGCTATTCTTTTTTCATTTAAAGATTCTCCAGAATCTGGAAAATTTGCTGTGCCGGATTTAAGAGGTAGATTTCCTTTAGGATTAGATAACATGAATGGTGTAAGTGCAAATACAGTCACTAACAACTCAGCAGACACATTAGGCGGCATAGGCGGAAGCGAAACTAAAACTGTTACAACAAAAAATTTACCTGAGCATGAACATGATCTACGTTCGCCTACAGGAGAACAATTTTATGCAGTGCGAGAAATAAACACAGGAGATACGTTACTAACTGGAATTCAAAGATCAACAGTTGATATTGCGTCACAACAAAATAGCCAACGTATATTAACAAGTGGTGGTGTTCTTGACGGAGGTGACGGCGACCCGTTAGATGTAATGAATCCTTATATGAGTATGAAGTATATCATTTATACAGGTAGGAGTGCGTAATGAGTTACATTCTAAACAAAACAGATGGCACGCTTTTAGTAACGCTTGTAGATGGTTCTATTGATACAACAAGCACTGACATTACATTAGTGGGAAGAAACTATAAAGGTTTTGGTGAATTCATCAATGAAAATTATATTAAAATGCTTGAAAACTTTTCTAGCAGTAGTGCACCAACAAACCCGTTGAAAGGACAATTATGGTATGACACAGCAAGTGCAAGATTAAAAATTTTTAATGGTAGTGCTTGGAAAGTAGCAGGCGGACCAATTGTAAGTAACCAAGAGCCTACAAATTTAGTAGCTGGTGATTTATGGATAGATGATGCTAAGAATAGACTATATTTCTATGATGGAACAGATCTTGTACTTGTGGGACCTATGTACACACAGAGGCAAGGGAAAACAGGATTCGAAGCAGATAGTGTTGTTGATGATGGTAACGTTACAAGAACAGTACTTAAACTATTCGTTGGAGGTGTACTTGCAGGTGTGCATTCTCGTGTACAATTTCGTCCAGGTAATAATTTTGAAATACCAGGATATCCTGTAGATGCAAATGATTCTCAATCACCGCAACGACAATTAATTAAAGTTGGATTTAATCCTGTCAATCCTACAGGAGAAATTTACAAATACAACGGAACTGCAGAGTCTGCAGATGCATTAGTAGATGGTGCTGGCACAAAATATGATGTGTCAAAATTTGTTGCCACCACTGGTAACCAAAATATGACAGGAAGTTTGTTTGTTAAAAACAGTGGTGGACTTGCTATTGGTGTAGGAGATACTAAATATCATGCTATAAAAATAGATGGTACAACAACAGTATTTGAAAATCAAGCAGGTGATTCCGATATTGATATGAGAATAAGAGTAGGGAACTCTACTAACAGTGCTCTTTATATAGATTCTACAAATCAGTACCTTGGTTTTTTTAATTCAACTCCTACAGCGGCATTAGATGTTACAGGTAATGGTAAAATAAGCGGAAATTTAGACGTTGTAGGAAATTTAACTGTAACAGGTACTACACTTTCATTTGATGTATCTAATTTTAAGATTGAAGGAAAAAATTTAGAACTAGGTATTACAAGCGATAGTACACTTCCTACTGACGCCGCCATAGACCAAGGAGGCGTAATTTTAAATAGTATAACCGGATCTAAGGATATTTTATGGCGTAATGCAACATCAGCGTGGACATTTAATCAAAATGTAGATTTAGCCGCTACTGATACAATAGGAAATCCTGCATATCATATCAAGGGAGTAAAAAAACTTTCTGATACAGAATTACATAACACAGTAACACAAGCAACCGGCTTAACAAGACTAGGCACTTTGACACAACTAGATGTTGATAATATTAATATAAACGGTTCAACTATTACATCAACAAGTGGATTATCGATTTCAACAAGTGGCGATATCGCTGTTAACACGCAAAAAATTACGGGTGTAGCATCACCTACAGCTGACAGCCACGTAGCTACTAAAGGTTATACCGATAATGCAAGGGAAATTGAACCACTAGTTTTAAGTTTAGATATTACAGGTTTGACATCACCAAACCCACCAGGAACAGGTGATGGACCTACAACTAATATTATTGCTATACTTACAGCAATGTATACAGCGGGTGTTAAAACATTAACTAATGGTGCAAAAGCAGTGATACACGCAGTTGATTATAGTTCAGCATCAGTTAGTGGTATTGATATTAACGCCGCTATGAGTAAATCTACTGTATCAGTAGATAAAAATAATGTAGTAAATGCACAATCAGTTGTGCAAGACGTGACATTTTCTGCGGCAAGCGGTAACGCTACCCTAACTCCAAACAGATACACAATGGTGTTTACTGTATCAGGTGGAGCATGGACACATACAAGCACAAACACATATACACCGTAAACGAATAAATACATTATGTATTAGGGGTTATAAGAAATGGCATATACGATAAACAGATACAACAATGCAACACTGAGTACAGTCGAAGACGGTACTCTAGATCAAACCACTGACCTTAAACTAGTTGGAAAAAACTATGCAGGTTATGGAGAAATACAAAATGAAAATTTTGTATTCTTACTAGAAAATTTTAGCGGTGCAAATGCTCCGCCAAAAGCTATATCAGGACAAATGTGGTTTGATAGCGGAAATTCAAAATTAAAGTTTTATGATGGAACAAAATGGCGTACCACAGGCGGTGCCGAGGTCAGTGCAAGTGCCCCAACTGGCTTAAAGGCTGGCGACTTTTGGTGGGATACTGCCAACGAACAATTATATGCCTATAACGGAACAGATTTTATCCTAGTTGGACCACAAGACGCAGGATCTGGTATTACTCAAATGCAATCCAAAACAGTGCGTGATGATGGTGGAACAAATAGATCTATAATTGCAGCCACTGTAAATGATGAAGTAATATTTACAATAAGTGCAATACAATTTACTATTGATTCAACTGATGCTGAAAATGCTATTACTGGATATGATGTCATTAGAAGAGGATTAACACTTAAAAATACACAAAATAGTGCAAACGGCGTTACTACTACAGGACATAGATTTCACGGTACAGCAACAAATGCTGATAAATTAGGCGGTATAGAAGCATCGAATTTTGTACAAACTGGATTAGCGGCATTTACAACATTGACAAGTTTTGCTGATGTAGGTATTGCTATAGGTGATAGTAGTGATCTAAAAATTAAAATTATTAATGATAATGAAGGTAGTATTGCAAACGAAGTAGGCAAAACTATTAAATTAAGTGCAAAGCCATTAAGTGGAACAACAGAAAATATCTTACGTGTCCAAGCAGATGCTACACTTGCATTGTTGCCAGGATTACAATCAGACGGTACTTCAATACAAACTGTTACAATAGGTTCTGCTACAGACACATTTAATAATGTATTTGCCACAACATTTACAGGAACAGCAACTCAGGCCAACACATTACAAGTAGATGGCGGCAGTTATAGAGCTGCTTCTGTGTCTACAACATTACCAAACACTATTGCATGCAGAAACGCAAGTGGAAATATTACAGCAAACGTATTTGACGGCATTGCTACAAGTTCACGTTTTGCTGACCTTGCAGAAAAATATACTACAAAAGAAGAATTACCAGCAGGAACAGCAGTAGCAGTATGCAGTCATCCAGATCATGAAATAGAACCAGCTAAGGTAAGTGATATTTGTATTGGTGTAGTATCAACAGATCCAGGTTTAATGATGAATTCAGAATCTGATGGACAATATATTGCATTAAAAGGTCGTGTTCCTGTTAGAGTAAAAGGTATTGTAGCAAAAGGACAACCAATATATGCATGGCAAGACGGCGTGTGTTCTACAATCCATACAACGGCAATGGTTGGCATAGCATTAGAATCAAGTGACGATGAATCGGAAAAATTGATTGAATGTGTGTTGAAAGTATAAATAAATACGTAGTTAATAAAAAGTGTTGACTTTAATCTTTGTTTGTACTATAATTAAGGAATAGGAGATATTATATGCCAGTCCAAAATGCAACAATTACAGCAGGCGATTATAACACAGTTCAAAGTCGAATTAACACCATAATGGGTACAGACTACGGACAATCGTTATTAAGTGGACAAGTATCAGTAGGCCAAACAATTACAGACGATCAGTTAGATAATTTACGCACAGATATTACAAAAGCATATACCCATCAACAAGGCACTGGTCCTACTATTACTAACGTAGATGTGGGCGATACAATACTAGCCGCTCATTTAAATCAATATGCAACAGTAATGACCACTGTTGAATCAAATTTATATTCAATTGGATCAGGACAATTTTCAATTGAATCTGGAACAAGTAGTTCAAGAACTTCGCCTTGGAATGGAACATTAGAACACAGGGTATTAGTAAGTTTTGGTTCTGATATTGCTAAAACACAATTTTTTAAAGCAGGTGGAGAAATTAGGTTTACTGCTAGTCAATCCGGCGGATCTAGTTCAATTAATGTTGATTGGCGTAATATGTTAGCAAACATGGGTACTATAAAAATGAACTACACCAATACAACATCTACAGGATCTGGCTCAGGAACAAGTATAGGTCAACAAGATTTAACTGGTAGCTATCAACAGATATTTCAAAAATCTGGCTCAGGTGTATATGCGGCAAATGATTATATTATTTCAGCTCTAAGTCAAACTGGTGCTATATTGTTTAGAATATATTTACAAGACGACAAAGGTGGTAATCCAGATGAAAACGTTACAGGCACAACCACAAGTAATGTACAACATTTAAGAGCATCTGGTTCAAACGTTTCTTTATCAGCACCAACATATACCAATCAATCTACACTTTAATAATTCTTGACTTTTATCATTACTTCCTGTATACTATAGCTATAGGAGGATTTTATGGATTCAAAGTTAGAAAAAGCATTAGAGTTTGCTAATTTTTCGCAAACATTACAAAATCAAAAAAATATACTTTTAAAACAATACCAAGATAATTGTTATCATTATCAAGATGGTTGTGCGTTTGAAGTTACTCCTGACTTAATTACATTTTGCAATTTTATACTTTCAAAAGAAAAACCTTTAGTATTACTTGATAGTAACAGCATACCTGTAGAAATTAAAAATCCAAAACAATTTATTGATGATATTGTTGATGTTTATATACAAAGCACTAACAAATATTTAATTGCATACAACAAGTTTAAAAGTAATAAAAAAATTAAGGGATTATTAGATTAATGAACAAAGGTGTTTTGCTGTTTGCTAATAATAATGAACAAATAGATTATGTAAAGCAAGCAATCTTTTGTGCGAAGCGTGTAAAAAGTTTTACAAAATTACACGTCACACTAGTTACAGATAGTGCTGAACAACTTAAAAAATTTCCTTTTTATAAAAAATATATCAACAAAGTAATACAAGTAGAACCATCTTATGAAACACAACAAAAAAAATTTTATGACGGAAGTTCATATATAGATGCTACTTGGAAAAATTTTTCTCGTGCATCTTGCTATGATTTAACACCTTATGAACATACATTGGTAATAGATACAGACTTTGTTGTTAATAGTAAAAGTATTTTACAATGCTTCAAAACTAATCACAATTTTTTAATTAACAGATTAGCATTTGATTGTAATACCACAAGAGACAATTCTGCAGAATTATTAGTAAGCAACACAAGTATTCCAATGTATTGGGCTACAGTATTTTATTTTAAAAAAACAAACAAAACTAAAATACTTTTTAATCTAATAGAACATATAAGAGATAATTGGAGCTATTATAAATTATTGTATAATATTGTTTCTAACACATACAGAAATGATTTTGCATTTAGCATTGCACTCCACATACTTAGTAACCATGAATCAGTTGCCTGGCCCAAAGTATTACCTACACTGTATATGATTACAGGAAAAGATACACTTATAGATATAGAAGATACAAAAATGATTTTACTTTTACAACAAGACAAAAATGAACTTGCTTGTACAATAAAAGGATCTGATTTGCATGTAATGAATAAATTTAGTTTGGATAGATACATAGATAAGGATTTTGCAAATGAATAATGGATTTTGTATACTAGCAGAAAATAATTATAAAACAGACTATGTACGACAAGCATATGCATTAGCATGTAGTATACACAAAAACAATAGAAATCAAAATGTTAGCTTAATTACAGACGATAACGTACCGAATGAATATAAAGATGTATTTGACAAAATTATTCCTATTCCTTGGGGAAATCTTGCAGTGAATAGTGACTGGAAAATAGAAAATAGATGGAAAGTTTATCATTTAACACCTTATGAAAATACTATCGTAATGGATGCAGACATGTTAATTCTTGAAGATATATCTGATTGGTGGTATAAATGTAGTGAACACAGTGTAGCATTTACAACAGATGTCGTTACGTACAGAAAAGATGTTGTATCGACAAATTACTATAGAAAAACTTTTGTTGCAAATAATTTACCTAATTTGTATAGTGGATTGTACTATTTTAAAAAAAATAATATTGCAAAAGAATTTTTCCTATTAGTGGAAATTATCAGCAAAGACTGGCAAATTTTTTATAAACAATTTGCACCTAAGAGAAAACAAAATTGGCAAAGTTTTGATTTGAATTGTGCTATTGCATATAAACTTTTAGACTTACCTAATTTAAAAATGCCACTTACTTTTACACATATGAAACCCCACGCACAACATTGGGAAAATGTTCCAGAAAAATGGACTGATTATCTTGATGTCTATTTGGATGATAATATATATTTAGGTAACTTCACACAAAAAGGTGTGTTACATTATGTGGAAGATGAATTTCTCACAGATGAATTGTTGGAGCATTTTAAATAATGTTGTATGTTGGTTTTGATAGCACAGGTAAAATATTAAAAATTACTAATGAAACTGATAACATATTGCAGTATTTAGAAATAAGTGCTGAGATGTATGAAAAGTTTGCAGATGCAGTAGAAAATATTGATGATTATATAGTTGTGAAAAAACATGACTATGTAATGGAGAAAAAAGACGGCAAACAAACTTTACACAGCAATGTATTCACAGTAGAAATGTCGGATAATAAAAAACCCAACAGCATATATATTATTCAAAATCCAAAATTAAAATGTTACAGCATTACACATACATTTAGCATTGATAAACTGCCGCCTTCTCAAACTTTTAAAAAGTTTTTTGTAATACACTTAAATAACGCAAACAAATTGTACTGTACACTAGAATGTAGATATCAAGATTTCTTTGATGGACCATTTACGTTTGATACAAAATATTTTGATAATTGCAGGATTATAACACAACCCGATATGCAAAGTTACTATCACACAATAGGAGAAACAATTGAATAATATAAAAGTTGGAGATTGTGATATTGTTTTTCTTTCATATGATGAGCCTAATGCAGAAAAAAATTATGCAGATATACTTACGAAAGTGCCTTATGCCAAACGCATACACGGAGTAGACGGCTCAGATGCGGCACATAAAGCCTGTGCAGATATATCAGAAACAAAACACTTTGTAACCGTAGATGGTGATACTGTTATTGATCCAAAATTTTTAAATGTTGTTTTAGACTTAGATGAATTGGGAGTAGATGATGATTACCAATTCAGCTGGTGTGGTAACATTGACATAAATGGTTTGAGATACGGTAACGGAAGTTTAAAAATGTGGACAAAGGATTTTGTTGCGAATATGAAGACACATGAAAACACAGACGGGTCTGACGATACATTAATAGAATTTTGTTACTTTGATAACTATTACCAACTAAACGAAAACTATTCAACCAGCATTATTAGTGCAACACCACATCAGGCTTGGAGAGCAGGATTTCGAGAAGGTGTCAAAATGTCGCTAAACAGAGGTGCAAAGGTAGAGGATCTTGCAAATAATACTTGGTGGCAAAATTACAATAGACTACTTGTTTGGTTGAATGTTGGTGCAGATGTTAATAATGGACTTTATGCTATAATGGGTGCTAGAGATGGTTGCCAAAAGATACTTGCAACCGATTGGGATCATTCTGTAACAAGAGATTTCAAATGGCTTAATGAATACTGGAATGAGATTAAAGATTGTCCTGTAGAACAAAAGATTGCTGAATATGGCGAAGTATTACAACAGCAAGGATTACCTATCAGTAAAGTTGCATTAGATGAGGAACAAAGTAAATTCTTTAAAACAGTGTACGCACCTCCAGCTAGGAGAATACGGTGAAAGCTGAATGGCAACGTGTAAAAGCAAAAAGTCTTGCAAAACGACTTAAATTTGACAAAAATGATCCGCGTAAATTAGAATTACTTAAAGATTCTTTAGATGCCGTTGGTCCTGGATTTTGTTTAGCAAAATGGACTCAAGTGACAACACATTTAGGTAGTGGTATCACACACAGTTGTCATCACGTAGGTGCACATAAAATTAAACTTGACGAGCTTGAAAAAGATCCAGGTGCATTACATAATACAGAATTTAAAAAAGAACGAAGACAAGAAATGCTTAACGGTGAACGTCCTGTAGAATGTGATTACTGTTGGCGTATTGAAGATAACAGCAATCATTTTAGTGATCGAATTACAAAAAGCATACAAGACTGGAGTATTCCCTATTTACATGAAATAATGGAAAGCAAGGGCAATGAAAATATATTTCCGAAATATGTTGAAATAAGTTTTAGTAATGTGTGTAATTTTAAGTGTGCTTACTGCGGACCAGCTTTTAGTAGCAAATGGACTGAAGAAGTAAAAGAAAAAGGAACTTACAAATATACAGATTACAAAGGAAACAAAAGAGAATTTGGTTTTATAAATCCTGATGAGGTACAATATTTGGAAAGAGAACACAATCCTTATATAGAGGCATTTTGGAAATGGTTTCCTGAAGCAGTAAAACACATGCATGTATTTAGAATTACAGGTGGAGAACCTTTATTAAGTAAACACACTATGAAAGTAATAGACTATCTTCTAGAGAATCCTCAACCTAATTTAGAGTTCGCTATCAATACTAATGCATGTCCTCCCCATAAAATATGGAAAAGTTTTATTAACAAAATTAACATTTTAGAAGATACTAAAAGTATTAAAAGTTTTACAATTTATACTAGTGCAGAAGCAAAAGGTGAACAAAATAATTATGTAAGATTTGGTATGGACTATGACCTATGGTTGAAAAACTTAAAAATGCTTGTAAGTAATACAAAAAGTGTTAAACTAAGCATTATGTGTGCAGTCAATATGTTAAGCACAACTACACTGCATCTAATGATAAACGATATTAATGATTTAAGAAAACATTCACCTACTATTACCATGGATTTTGCCTATGTAAGAAATCCTAAATTTTTAGATATAATGATTACACCAAGAAAGATATTAGATAGATATATGAAAAAAATTATAAAAACACTACAAGATGCATATGATTCAGCTCCTACTGATCAATGGCCGAATGAAAGTGAAAAAATTATGCGTATATATAACAGTGTAATTGAGTTACAAAACAAAGCAGATCCTAAAGATTTACAACTTACAAGATACAACTTTGTTGAATATATTACAGAGTATGACAAGCGAAGAGGCACTAATTTTAAACAAACATTTCCTGAATTTGTATCTTACTTTGACGAATGGGCTTTTGTAAATGTTTGATGTTGTATACATAAGTTACAAAGAACCAGACAAAGAACAAAGGTTTAGCAAACTTAAAAAAATAATTCCTTTTATAAAACGTATTGACAATGTACAAGGAATACATAATGCACATGTAAAAGCCGCAGAACTTTGTGATACAAAAATGTTTTATGTAATAGATGGTGATGCAGATATCGTGCCTAGTTTTAATTTTGATGAAAATTTCAAACAAAATTTTAATGTTTGTTATGACACTGTATATGTTTGGCAAAGTATAAATCCAATAAATAATTTAGTCTACGGATACGGTGGTATTAAATTACTTCCAAGAAAATTAGTTTTAGAAATGGATAAAAATACTAATGATATGACAACAAGTATTAGCAAAAACTTCTGTGTGGTTGAAAAAATAAGCAATATCACGTGTTTTAATACAGACAAATTTAGCACATGGCGCAGTGCTTTTAGAGAATGTGCAAAATTAGCAAGTAAAACAATAGAAAGGCAGGTACATAATGAAACTGAAGAAAGACTCAAAACTTGGACAACCGTGGGACACGATAGACCATATGGCGAATACGCTTTGGCAGGCGCTACCGCTGGTATGGAGTTTGGCCTTTCTAGGAGGTCTGATCTTGGGTTAATTAATAATTTTGAATGGTTGAGGGAAAAGTTTGATGAATAGACTCATAGCATTCGGATGTAGTCATACATACGGAGAGGGTTTACCAGATTGCATTGGCACATTAAATAAACCAGGTATACCTATTCCACCTCCAAGCAAATTTTCTTGGCCATACTTACTTGCCGACAAGTTATCTTTAGAGTGTATAAATTATGCAGTGTGTGGTGCATCAAACAAAGAAATACAGCATTCTATATTAGATGCAGATTTAAACAAAAATGATACAGTGGTTGTGTTATGGACACACCATAATAGAACTTGTTTTTTACATAGCAAAAAAAAGAGCCCTTATCAGTTTATGCCTAGTTATACTGAGAAAAGAAAAGGAAATCTACCAGCTAGAAGAAATTTAAATAAAATATTTTATACACATCTTTTTAATGAATTTAATTCACAAAATGAAACATATGTAGCTATCGATCATAGTTATAGATATTTAATTAATTATGGTGTAAAAGTTTATAACTTTACTTTTAGTAGAGATAAAAAAATGATATCATCAGAACTTGATTTTGTTCCTAATTGGTTTTTATCTCCTATAAAAAATTTAAAGTTATTAGATGATTATGGAGCAGATAATATGCATCCAGGTTTAAAAGCACATGATAATCTAGCCTCACAAGTATATGGAATTATAAAATGAACATTGAAAGAATAATGGCATTCGGATGTAGTATTACTTATGGTGAGGGTTTGATAGACTGTCTTAATAGTAATAATGGGAGATCTCCCTATCCAAGTAAATATGCTTGGCCTACCTGTCTAAGTAAATTCTTAAATATGATGCCGGTAAAAAATTTAGGATTTCCTGGAACTAGCAATAAAAACATTTGTAATTTAATTGTACAACAAAAATATAAAAAAGATGACATTGCTGTAATACTTTGGACAGATTTTGCTAGAACTACTTTTTATACAGATGAAAAAAGATGGATTGACATACAACCATCTTCTATTACATTACAAAAAAATCCATTGAAAAGAAAAATGGCAAAATCATTTTATAAAACTTTATATTTTGATCTAAATCAAAATGTAGAAAGCTATTCAGCCATTAATTTTTCAAAATTGTTTCTAGATAAAAAAGGTGTAAAAAATTATCATTTTATTTGGACAGAATTACCGTTTAACAATATTCAAGAACCGGATTGGAATGAAGTGAATATACGATATATTAATTTTTGTGAAACTCATAATCCTGAATATATTTTTTTAGATCATGCCAGCGATGGTAGACATCCTGGACCACAAACACAAAATCTTATTGCTTACAATATGTATAATACTATACTAAATGATTGAACTTTCCTATTAGCATATATCTAGTACCTCTTGTGTCGGCTACTTCATCTTCGTATAGTACTTCTGCTCTTTCTGGTAATTGCTTTTTAAATTCTTCTAAACTATTTACACAGTTTATGTGTCCTTGTATGTCGAACATATTGTTAGATTGAAAAGCAAAGTAACAGTCACTTGATAGTTTTGCTGATTGATAAACTTTTCGTCTGTGTGGTTTGTCGTCAGCGTATCCTTTAGGATGTACAGCATCTGTCTCCATTGAACTAAATCTAAACCAGGGCCATTCTTCCATAGGTCTCATGTGTTCGCATGATGTGTTTATAATTAAATTTACTTTTTGATATATGTCTTTGTAGTTTTCAAAAACATCTCCGCTGACATAATCTATGTTTCTATAGTTTGTAAAAAATCTATTCTTTGCAATATTTAAAGGTTTCTCATCAATGTCCATACACACAACTTTGTTCACACGATTTACTAGTTGTGGAATCAGTATACTGCCATACCAACTACCCCAAATTACAACATTACTATCTTTGTTCAAAAAATTTAATTCATCAATTTGACTTAATAATGCTGTTTTAGATGCAATTTGATTGTCACTAAAACTATCAAATATATCTTCTTTAAGTTCTGGCTGATCTTTTACTGTCTTAAGTATATTATATAAAGTTTCTACATCAAGTGTAGGATTTGTCACAGTAAGTGTAGAATTAAAAAAGTCTAATTCGTTTTGATCAGTAATTGCTTTTATTATAGGTAATATTTTTACAAGTTCGGTTACTGTTTTTTCATTGTCTTTTATACCTATTATGTCTTTAAAAAGTTCATATTGGTTGTTATCTTTTATACTATGTAGTATACGTAAGTATTTTATTCTAAATGTAGGATCATTATCTAAACAATCAAGCACAGTGTTAAAGAATGACGGATAATCTTCATCACGTGCATAAGTCATTATTTTATCTACTGTATCTAACTCAACATTTTTATTTGTAACGCTTAGTATATTCTTTACAAATTTTAAATTTTCTTTATCTAACATTATTTCCTCACAATATAATCATTTATTACAAGAACAGTCAAACCACATTTGTTAAAAGTGTTTACTGCATCTTGAGGAGTTTCTACAATTGGTTCTTGGCAATTGAAACTAGTATTCAGTAACATGGGTATACCTGTCAATTTGAAAAATGCTTCAATAACATCGTAGTATCTTTGATTAAATTTTCTATTCACAGTTTGTATTCTTGCTGTTCCGTCTACGTGTGTTACACCTGGTATCTTGTCAGATTTTACAGGCATAATTCTACTCATATACGGACTAGGTTGATTAGTGTCAAAGTAATCTTGATAATATTCTTCTAAAACACTTGGTGCAAATGGCCTAAAATCTTCTCTTAATTTTACGTTATTGTTGATTTGTTTTTGTATGTAATCTGCTCTTGGGTCTGCTAATATGCTTCTGTTGCCTAAAGCTCTGTTGCCGCTTTCGCTACATCCTTGGTACCATCCTACTATTTGTCCATTATCTATAGCCTCTGCAACTTGTGTGCATATTTCTTCGAAAGGAAGTTTTTCATAATTTAAACCTTCGAATATTTTTTCATCTATATGATGTTCTGCGCCTGCATATACAGTTGGTATGTGAACATTGTTGTTTAGCATAAAATCTGCATGCATATATGTTCCTAATGATTGACCTTCATCTCCTGCAGCCGGAGGAACATGGACATTATCATAATAATTTGTAAATTCTTCGTTTACATAACCATTGTATGCAACACCTCCTGCAATACAAATATTGTTACAGGTTTTTAAAGGAAAAACATATTTTTTTATTAAATCTATTGTATATTTTTGCAAAGTAAATGCAATGTCTTCTCTTGGTATGTTTGATAAAATATCTCTAGATCCTTTAGGTAATTTATGATTTGGATCTTTCATATATTCATGCACCATTTTGTAAACATCAAAATCAAATTTGCCATATCCGGCTAAGCCCATTGTTTTTCCTGCACCTAAATATCCAAAGCCTAAATCTTGTGATAGTCTATTCCATAATCCACCTATTGAAACTTTATCGCTAATATTATGGATTAATCCATTTTTATCTATGAAGATACAATTAAATTGCCATCCTCTACCATCTATAGCAAGAATATCACTTTCTTTAAATTCGCTTGTAAGTAATGCATAAGCGGCATGACTTTGGTGATGATCAATGTAGTAGTAGTTGTCTGTCTTATAATAGTCCCAAAGTTTTGTAGGATTAAAATCTAAAAAACTTTTATCAGGCAAATTTTCTTCTAAATAATCAATAACAAATTCTTGTCCGAGATTGCTAACTGTGAAAGCAAATATTTCATTTTGTTTTCCATATTTAGGTTCAATATATTCTTTGTAAAATATTCTACTAGGAGTTGGATCGTGCGGATTTTCTCTATTAAGATTATGCTTTGCTCTAGTATATCTCTCTGCAAGAAAATGCGTCTTACCATCATAGGTGTTATGATCATGAATGTTAACTGCTACTGCGAAAATTTTCATTATGCATCCATTAAATCTAGTAAGTTAACTTCGTTAGAAATAAGTGCTGTAATCTCGTCTCTACGCATTTTAGGACGTTTAGGAATAATATCCATACATGTTGTACAATATTTCTCAAAATTAAATAATTCATAGTTCATCATCTTTGTAATATTTTCTACTGTGATGTCAAATTCACTGCTACCGTTGATTGCTTTTCTACTACAATGTCTAATCTTACGTATTTCAAAATCAAATACAGGTACTTGAGGAAACTTTGCACACACACGTCTTTCTAATTCTGGAGCTTGTACAAGTTCATGATCTGTAAAAAAATCTGGTGATCTTGAATTGTATTCTTTAAATTCTGTATTTTCATGATCTATTTCTGTTAGATCAAAATTATCCCTGTATTTAAAATATCCAGGAGTTTCAATTATAAGATTATAATTGTTTAAATCATTTTTTGGCAAAAAAGGATAATTGCCTAATTTTTCTATTTTATCCTGATAAAAATCTAAAACCAAATGTTCAATATATATTATATCTCTATCCTCTAGTATGTGAGGATAAAATTTTCTTACTAAACTGTTGCTTAATACTTGCGGAATCAAGTTTTCATGTTTTTTTATTTCTGCAATTACTTCATCTAAATTTTTTGCAAGGCCAGGCTCTCCACCTAGTAAACATATTCTTGTTTTGTAAGGTGCTAGTCCTTTTAATATTGTACGCACTAAATCCATATCCACATTTAAATTACGCATCTGTAAAGTCCATGCAGTACAATAGTGGCAACTTTTGTTGCATGACTTAGAAAGATAGAAATCTACTGTGCGATATGGTGATCCTTTAAGTTCTTTTAGTGTAGGCGTCATATACCTTGGTATTCCTCATTGTTAAGTACCACTTCTAATTGTCTATCAAAACTAGGAAAACGCCAGTTTTCTTTTAGTCCTCCAGTTCTGCTGTCTTGTGGTACATGCTTATTTAATACTTCTGGATGTAATCTTCTATCAACACCTTCATTAGCATATCCAACTCCTACTAGTACTTTAACATCATTTTGTATGTTTGTCAAGTCTCTTATTGTATCATCATCCATAGCAGAACATATTCCTGTTTTGTATCCTAACAAACCTGCTGTCAATGTAAGGTTACCTATACTTGTTCCAATACTGTAATATCTCTGTTCTGCATAGTATTCCCGGCTTTTGTCATCACCACTTTCAGCTCTTAAATGGGTAGCACCCCTTGGTTTACCTTTTATTTCTTCGTAGATAAAAAGTGCATTTGCATAAATTTGTGAATTTGTTACTGATCTATTTTCATATAACCAGTTTTCGCCTTTTCCTTCTTCAAGAGCTTGATGTATACCTAGTGTAAATTTTTTTGTACATTCATGTATTTTTTTTATCATTGATGGATCTGTATACACATGCAATCTATAGTGGGTTTCGTTTTGCTTACTAGGACTATTAGCCGCGGCAAAAATTATAGTATCAAGATCTTGTGCTGGAATACTTTTTGTTAGGTCATAGTTACGCTGTGCTCTTTGCGTAACTCTTACGGCTTCTTTAATTTTATCATGCATACTCTAATTTTTTATCACCTGGACCACCTTTTGTTAGATAGGTAGGTGTATCAGGATTCCAAATAATAGGCAAATTCTTTACATCCCATCCAAATGCCCATGCCTTTTCATGACACCAAAAACATTTACTACACTCTTGAGTAAAGTTTTCAGTTTGTGTTCTAGTACCAACACATGATCTAGTCATAGGAAACAAACTGTCCATTAACCCATAATCAAAATACACGCCTGCTACAAATTTTTTATCTACATTTGCATATGCCTGGTATATACCTAATGGAGGATTGTTTTCGTTTGGCCTATAAGTTTCAACTTCATCTAACTCTTTATCTCTACGACGTTCAGCAATATCATAAAATCCGCCTATAACCATATCTTCAGTTGGCGGATTACGTGTCATACCATCTAGTCTGATTCCGCCTGGAAAACGTTTCATTAAATTCCAAGATATTCGATCAAGTTGTATTATTTTTGATACTTGTATCCTACGCATACCTGCAAGTTGCGGATGTTTTTCCATTGCTTCGTCACATTCGGCCCAGGTAACAAAGTCCTCTGTGCGATCGTTAAATTCATAAATTTCAATATCAGGTATATTGTTGTTTGGAAATTCTTTTTGAAACCATTTTATAATATCAGCCGCCGCATCTGCGTCTAAAGGTGCATTTAAGTCTCTAACTGTGTAAGGAATAATTTGTACTTGCGGAAAATGTTTAGAAACTAAAAACATTAAACTAGCACTATCAAGTCCTCCTGACAAAGATATAGGACAAACTTTAGGTAGTTCTCCTGGAAAAAGGTCTATAGTTTGATTACCGTGTGTGATCTTCATTTATTTCTCCTTAAATAATTCTTTTATGTTAGTCACCGGATCTATTTTGTGTGTTAATCCTTGTGTTTTAATTTCATTCCACATTTCTGTAAACGCATACATATTTCTTTCAGCTTGATTGTGTCCTGGCATTTGATATTCTGCACACATCTGCAGAAATATTTTTACATCATATCCACATTTTGCCCAGTGTATGGCCGAGTAAGGCCTACTGCGTAGCACACATCCTGCTGTGTTTGTTCCCCCAATAATCACATTGTTAATATAAATTGATTTTTCTTTTAACATATCTACAATTTCTGGCGGAGTAATAGGTTCATCTGGATTAATGTTTATCCAAGTATGTCTTTTTTCTATTGTAACCATTTTTTTGACTTCAGAAATTTTTTCATGAGATGCACGGTGATCGAAATGATCAGATATAATCACATAGTCTTCTGTCAAATCTTCTGGTAGTCCAAATGCTAGTGTGTTTAATGCACTGTATCTTAAATTGTTTGTATGTTCATCCCCCAAAGGCGGATGTCCCGTGAAATCTATTAACAATATCAAGTGTCTTAGATTTTTCAAAACCACCTCACAATTTCTTCAGGTTCTGGTTTATAATCTTGCTTTTTTTGTTCGTTGGTCATCGCATCTCTTCTAGAAAGTTTGCTATATCCTAATCCTGCAATAAGCATAACAGGCCCTGCTAATAAAGGAAAATCAGGCTTCCAAAGCGAATATTCATAGGGATAACATTTTATGTAGGTAGTATCTATTCCTTTTTCCAACAAGAATGCAGTAGCATTCTGCATAAACATACCAATTTCTATACAGGTAGTGCTTAGAATGTCATCGAACAGATGTTCGTGCATCTGTTCATAGATATCATTTTGTTCAATTATAGCATTAGCAATGTATGGATTTGGCTCTGCTACTCTTTGACTAAAAACTAAAACATAAGGAGCTGTATTGTAGAATGAAAAATTAGGGTTAGAACCGTCTTCTTCAAAATTTTCTATGTTATTCACATTTGCTCTTTCGTTAGTTCTTTTCTTATTAAGTCTCGACAAAGCATGTATTTTATCTTTTAAAACTTGATCCTTTGGTCCTATTACATTTACATGATAAGGCATAAAATTATTTTTTGACGGTGTAACTTTCCATGCATTGGTTAAGCATTCCTTCACTAGGCTTTGTTCTGGAATATTTTCAGTATCAAACTCCCACACATGCTTTCTACTATCTAATAGCTTTAAAAGTTTTTTCTCCATTTTACTCATTGTAAAACTCCTCTAGTTCTGGAAACACGTCAAACAGTTCCATCCCCCATTTTGTTCCTCTGTAATGATTATCAATCATTAGCAAGTATTTAAGCGTGTCTTGAAAATCTAATCCACCGTTATCTTGTTTCAATACATTAACAATATCAGGAAAATTTGTATACATTGGAATTAATTTTTGTTTAATTTTTTCAGGTAACACATTTGCACACAATTTAGCTGGTCCTCTTATGTTTGACCAATTTACTTGTTCTAGTCTATGATCATTTTGTTCAAACCATTCTATTAGTTTATAAAACTTTAACACACTTAAGAAACTTATAGTTCCGTTAATATTTACTTTTACATTAGGATATTTTAGTACAGTATCTATGTTTCCTGTTATGTTGTCCCATGATGATCTACGCCTAATGTAGTCGTTCCATTTGCCTACACCATCTACAGATACTGTAAATTCAAAAAGTTCAAATTCTGGAATAAATTTTGTAAGTTTTATTTTTTCTAATTGAAGTACGGTCATGTTTGTTTGATATTTGACAAGCATGTTTTTAGCATACCCTGTGGCTACAATTTTCTCTAAGAGATCATAAAACTGTTTCATTACCAAAGGTTCGCCACCGATGAACTTTAAGTTTTTTATATACGGAGCTACATCAACAATTTGATCTATAACATTTTCTAATCTTTCATCTCTAAATGATTCAATTGGTGTTTTTGCATATTGTGAAAAGATATTTTCCTCTTCAAGTTCAGTTGAATGTATGGTCTTTAATCTTGTGCTTGAATCATACGGGATACACATATAGCAGTCAAGGTTACATTGATTGCCAAATGCTTTCACCTGTACTTCAAATATTTGTTCAGTAATTCTACCTTTTCCTGTATCTTTAAAAGTTTGCACAGCTCTACTAATACCGGGCCAAATACCTACATCGTTGGTTTGTATTTTTAAACTTGCTTGTCTTCTCGATCTACCATATTTTTCTTCTTGATATAAACAATTTTTACACATTATTTTACAAGTTTCTAAATTGCTTCCTGGAGTGGTCATTTCTTTACGCATTTTATTCAGTGCTTTATCATGAACAAAATAGTCTGCTAATTTAACATTCTTAATATTAGGTCCAAGACCTTCTTTAGCCCAAGAGCAGGGCAATAGTTCTCCTCTTGTGCTTGTGTAAAGCAACTGAAAAGGAGCACTACAAAACCAGATATCTTGATTTCTAATTTGATCTTCTAGTAAAGGAAATTCATTAAACCATGAACTTGTGTCTACTTTTCCGCCTCCAAGATATCTATCTCCTGGACCACCTTTTGTAATGTGTTTGGCAATTTGATCTGACATTATGAAATTATTTATTTACCTCGTTTATAGCCCAAGTTCGTTCCTGACACCACCAACACTCTCCGCAATTTCCAATCGGTACTGTGCAACTATTTGTTAGTTCTCTTAATTCCTCAATATCAAAACTTTTATAACACTGCATAATAAATCTTTTATCTACGTTTACAAACGGGGCATGATTCTTAGCTTGGGCTACTTCTTCCCATAATTGATACCCGGGTCTTCTAAAATAATCATTTCCAATAAAACTTTCTTGTACATCTTTAGGAGGTCCAAGACATACTGCCTGTATTACTTCATCTACTACACCTTTATCGTATAGTCTTTCTATTAAAGGTCTTATATATGTATTTTTTATATCATCTCCATTAGTGTCAAATACACAAGCAATAGGCCAATGTAATTTTACATCAGGAAACTTTTTTTGAATATATTTTATTATAATAGGAAGACCAGCCGAATCAGTAGGTACAGAAATATCATATCCATTGTAAGGTTGTATTTCTATATTAAGTTTTTGATAGGTAATTGTATTTGCTAATAAGTAACACAACATTGTGCTGTCTGCCCCACCTGACATAGATATGCCGATAGATTTTCCATCATACAATTCGATAGGCTCAAGTATTTTTACTTCGCCGAATTTATTTTTATAAAGCATTTTTTACAGTGTCTATTACATAATTAACTTCGTGTTCTTCTAGCCATGCATGTACAGGAAGTGACAGAACTGTTTCAGAAGCAATCTTGGAACTTACACAATCATCTTTTCGCATATTCATAGTATTGTACATACTATTTTTAGACAAAGGTGTTTCATAATGAATACTTGCTTTTAAAGCGTTCTTTAACATTTTTCTAGTATCTTTATTTTCTGTCCTTATTACATATTTGTGATAATTATGATTAAGTCCGTTGCCATTTTCTTGTATTTTCAATGGCAAATCTGCAAAAGCTTCGTTGTAGATATTTGCTATATTTTGTCTCACCAGTTGATTTTCTTTGTAAAATTTTAGTCTTTGTTTTATAATCATTGCATTAAGTACATACATACGACTATTATACCCTAGCATACTAAAATCTTTATTTTTTCCATGTCGCCTAATCATTTTTATACGCTTGGCAAGTTCTTCATCGTCTGTCATTACAACACCACCACCATTTACACCGGCAATGACTTTGTTACTGTTAAAACTAAAAACACTAGTATCTCCGATAGTGCCTGCTTTTTGTCCATTAAGACTGCTTCCTAAACTTTGTGCTGAATCTTCAATGAAAATTATTTTTTTCTCTTTACAAAATTTTTCTAATTCAGATGTGTCTGACATGCTACCAAACAAGTGTGGATACACTATTGCTTTTGTATTTGGTGTGATCATACGTCTAACACTTTCTATATCTATATGATATGTGTTAATGTCAATATCACAAAATATAGGTATTGCACCTACCATGTTGACACAAGCACTACTGCTTATCCAACTAAAATCTGTAACAAGAACTTCATTATTAGCAGAAATTCCGTATGCTTGAAGTGTAAAATGCAAAGCATCTGTTGCACTTGCTACACTGACAACATGTTTTCTGCCTATAAAGTTTGCAAAATATTCTTCAAATTCCTCATTATTCTCGTAGTTTGCTTGAGACATAAATGAATCAAAAATATCTAAGTATGCAGACTTATGTTGTTTATATTCTCTATCCCAACCATCATATGATATCATTTTACGTATCCTGTTTCTTTCTTCATTAATTTTCTTATTAACATAGGTAGATATACTCCAACTGCAACGATCAACCAAAAGCCGAGAACAACACTTGCATATAGTTTCCAGTTTTCATATTCTAAGTATGTGCCTATCGCAATTAGTATTATCCAAGTCCAATCAGTAAATCCATGTATACGTTTTACTTTTTCTCTGCCAAATTTTTCGTGTAGTTTTTTACGTTTATTTGCAAACCAAGGACTTATATGACGCATTATTACAAAGCCCTCATTAAAAAACATTATTGTATATCCTAACCAAAAAATCATTTTATACCTCTTTCTTTTAAATTTTTACCAATTAATTCTGCCATCGCTTTGCAAGAACCGTATCCAGGGTGATCAAAATCTCTGCCCTTATCGCATTCATTTACCCAAGGGATTTCTAATTGCTTTGCACTGTGTTCAAAAAAGGTTGCCTCAAAGTAAATAGTTTTGTCTTTCCATAAAGCTCTATCTGCGGCCACATAAAATTTAGAACGCAATTCCCACGAATGTTTTACGCAGTAATGTGACTTCCAAGGTTGTACATTGCTTGGACACATTGGAACACCAAAAATAGGATAGTCAGCTTTAACCATCCCTACATCTAAAAAATCTGTATATCTACGTGTACTAGACCAAACTTGAACTATTGCTTTTGGGTGCGGATAGTTCTCATGCAGTATTAGACTGTTCCAACAGGCATGATCTACTGCTGACCCACTTATACCTAAGTTTATACATGGGATTCCTAATATGTCTTGTAAAACACTAGGAACACTATCTTCTATACGATTTGCGACTCCTAAAACATTAGAACAACCTAAAACTAAAACACTGTTAGCCCAATCTATATTATTAAATTCTTGTGCTCTAAACCCATTTGTGTTGTATTTGTAGGTAATTTTTTTGTTGTTGTAATACCACTGACCACCTAGTTCTTTTTGGTTCCGTATAAATAATTTAAGTGTATCATTTCCACCGTCCCATTTTACAATAGTATCTCTATGTTCACTTCCAATTAAATCTTGGTTCATGTAATACCCATTCTTTCAGCACGTTTTCTTGGCAACTTATGCCAAGTTTCCAAACTTTGTGTTTTGTGTCCCCAATATTCTTTTTTGACTCTTTCTTGTAAATGTTTTTTATCTGGAGAAGTCAATTTAAAATCTACGTTTTTTCTTAGCAAAGGACTGTCAGGATTAAAACCTCTATTAGTATTAATTAACAATAAACTGAAGTTTTCTTGTTTTGCTATTTCTATTGCGTCATCTACTTCATGTTCGTTGTATCCAAAAATAATATATTGCCAAACAATGGTATGACCTAAATCTCTTCCTTGCTTCATTCTGTTCCATACATCTTGAAACTTAGAACCTACCCTGTATAGTTCGCTTTTTTCGTCTATGCCGTCTACGCCAAAGTACCAAGCGTTTTCTCCAACGCCATAACTATATGCTTCATCCCACCAAGCATCTTTTTTTCCGCTACCTACTGTTGCAACACGTACTGCCTTGCCTTGACCGTCACACATTTTAAGCAGGTCTAAAAACTTAGGATGATAGATTGGATCTGATATTTGTCCACAAAATGTTATACCAAAATCATAGTAGTCTAATATTTTTTTAAATTGATCCTCTTCAAGATCAAAACTTCTGCGTATCTGTTCTTGACTAGATGTTTTTTGCCTAATACATTGTGGACATCTAAATATACAACGATGCGATGCATCTATATTAGGCCTACAACGTTTTTGCATTATTACGTATTCGTCAGTAATCCGCGCCATTTGCCTGTGCCTTTACTTCTCTACGTTCTTCTTCTCTAACTTTATCTTTATCAATATCTATGCCACATTTCTTTTTACACATATATGAAGCATTTTCTGGATCATTCAAAAGTGTTTGAAAAAAATTTTCCCACTGATCTGATGTGAATATATCATCTAAATTTTTGTTGTTTGACAGAAGTAATTCTTCGTCTTTCAATCCACATGCTTTTACATATCTATATACAGGAGGGTCATCCATCCAACAACATGGTAACATAAAGCCGTCTGAAGTATATGCGGCTCCTTTATTGTCTCTAGTATTAAATGCTAAACATCTAGGTTGTATCTTCATGGTTGGTCCCATAGTCTATGATCGTATTTTTCCCATTGGCTAGTATTATACAGGGTGTCTATAAATAGTCCGTGCCAAATAGGGGGAAATTCTCCTGGCGATTCTTTGTGAAAAGCATCAGGGTCGATCAATCTTACTTGTTTTTTGTTTGTATCATACATTAAATTATTCGTACAATAATCTTTATGTATAAATGTTGCTGTACCAGTACCATGTTTATCATCTACACTAAAAGTTTGTATGGTTCCCCATATGCTTATCACTTCAGATTGTATCTTTCTACGTTTCCATCTTTCTAGTTTCTTAACTTCGTCAGTATCAGACAACACGAAACCTTCAATATCTTCCATCTCAAAAGAAAGTTCCTTTTTATTAAAATTGTATATCTGAACTAGTCTTGGTTCAATATTCTGAAATTTTGTATACAAAGTAAACCACTCTTTAGGAGTAAACCCGCTTTGGCTATGTAAGCACATAGATCTTTCATTAAGATATTTTTTCATAACGCTTCTACAATTGGAGAAATATCAGGCTCAATAATATCTCTATTCCAATATACACTCCCACCATCTACAATATTCTTATCTCTAAAGTAAATTATTTCTTTATCATAGTATTTACACTCTTGTATAATCCTTGGCGCAGGATCGAATGTTTCTTTTGTATACACATATGTTTCAAACATACCCAGAACATTATCTACAGGTACAAACACATTATTGTAACTGTAATTTACATACTTTGCATTATATGTTAATATTCCGTAATTAGGAAAGTTTACTAACGCTTTTTCAGCCGCCGCATAATATTTTTCATTCGTTCCAAAAAATAAATATTTAAATTTTATGTTGTCTGTATGTGGTTTGTATATAGAGAAGTTTATATGTTTTTCAAAATGTTTACCTACCCCATTAGGATACACATCAGTATCACACAAGTCTATAATTTGTTTAGGATTGTAAAATTTTACTGCTTTAGGGTAAAGTGTAGGATGATTTTCCGAATACACACTGATCAATTTACAACTAAAAAGTTTCTTCAAAAGCGTTTGTTGTGTTATAGTATAGTCATTGAAACTTTCCCAACTTAAAGTAAGCATACTTCTACCTAGAATTAGGGTAGTATCATTTTCATCACATTCGTAACTGTCTACAGCAATATTCTTAAAATATGTATACTTTTTCTGTATAGATTGAATATAATCTAATGTTTGAAAGTTTCGATGCGTAATTATCACCAGCCGTGCAGGGTAACCTGCCTTATTTAATAAGTCACAGTATTCGTAACTATAGTACAAAAGTCCGTCTACAGGTTTGCTTGTTACTACAATATTAATCATTTGCATCCAATATTTACTTGACAGTAAGGCTATATTGTTGTATAATAACATTAATAAATAGAAAAGTCAACATAAAAATGCACATACAAACTTTACAAGAATTTGGTGAGGATAGATTCCTAGCTGAACTAGAATATTTTAAAAGACTGTGTTATCCGGGTGACTGGCGTAACACAGATTGGTTCGATAGACTTCCAGAAATTTACAAAACTAGATTTGTAGAATGGTTCTTTTTGGTCGAAAAACAAGAACTAATAGCATTTGCAACAATACAAGAATTTTACAATGGGTGTTATAGATTGTTAACTAGGACCTATTACAATCCTGCACATAGAAGAAGTCATCTTTATTACGATACAAATGAGCGTACTCCTGCCATACATTTAGCCGAAGCCCAACTAAATTATTTAAATACATACGACACTGTTTTTATTAGTATGCAAGATCTTAAGAGGAGAAAAGCATTAAATAGATTAGCAAGCAAACTAGATAGCTCTTGGAAATTACATCCTTTGATGCTAAGAACCTGCAATGAAGATAGTACAAATTGTTTTCAAAGTGTTATATACAAAGGACAAGATATAAAATTGCCTAGTCTATCAATAGATGAATGGAAAACAAAAAAGGAAAATGAATGTCAATAGAATTATATTCTACACTTACAGCCTATGGAGATCAAATACTACTAAGTCCTAATCTACATGATACAGATGCTTTTGTTGACTGGACCGAGGAAAATTTTGAATATGTAAGATATAATCCAAGAAAAAATGTAGACAGATGGGGACTTAGCATTACTAGTGCAGATGGAGGTTTGTCAGGCAGACCTGACTTAGATTCTCTCAAAGAATATAACAAGGAACATGGAACCAATTGGTTAGAAGATAGTTTTAATGTTCCTACACCTGTTTTAGAATATGAAAAATTAAATACGTTAATTAAGCCTATAAAAGATAAAATTTTTAGAAGCCATATTCTTAAATTAAATCCAGGAGGATTTTTTCCGCCGCATAGAGATTTTTACGGAAAAGATTTTAGTAGTTTTAGAATTATTATGCCTCTTGTAAATTTTAATGCTCCTAGAGTACATTTTATTTTAGATAATAAAATTTTACATTGGACTAGTGGTCACATGCATTTTTTAAACACAGCAAAAGTTCATACACTGTTTAATGCAAGTTTCGATCCTAGTTATTGGGTAGTGTTAAATGTTAAAACTGTGCCTGAAACAGTTGATTTTGTAATAAAAAATGTGGAGTTTGCATAATGCAAATAGGACCAACACATACTATTTTTGATAAGTTTGATCCTAAATGGTGCTTAGAACAATGCAAATATATTATTGACAATTTTCCTATGACAGAGTCAAGTAATATTAGTGGGAAATTTTTTCACACATATAAAACTTGGCATTTTCATAAGACAAGTCAACTGCCTATTATCAAAGAATTTGCACAAGTAGTAGATAAACATGCTGTAGAGTTTGAAAAAATATATCAAAAACCTTTAGAGGTAGATTGGATAGTGCTTGCATATACTTCTGATGACAGTGAAGAAATGAGTGTCTGGCACAAAGATAGATACTATCTAGATGGACAGTTTCACGTCACAGTGCAAGGTAACGCAAACATTGATGTAGATACAGGTGAGGACATTTTTAATCTTCAAGTGCCGAACGGTACTGTTTGGTATTTAAATGCAACCCATTACTATCACAAAATTTGTCCTGGTTCTGGTAATGAAAGGTTTGAACTTTGTGCGCCAGTAAATATGCGTCCTGAGTTACGTGAATGGAAGCTAAAAGCAAATCCTAATGACAAGTGGCAACATATTCAAGGTGACAATCCGCAATATATTAAATTTAAAGAGTACTTAGTAAGCGGCCAAGAACAGGCTGTAAAGGAAGGCACTGCTAGTAATATCAGTGTTGCATACCCAGTAGATAAACAACCAAATAAATACTAATATGGAAAACACAACAAAACTTTTAATTAATCATACATTTTGTCATTTGATGCTAATACCTGCATTTATGTTCGGAGAATTGTGGATGTTCATCGGCGCTTTTTTGTGGTGGTATATAATAGCTATAGTGGCAATAAGTGGTGGTTATCATAGATACTACAGTCATAAAACCTTTGAAGCAGGCAAATGGTATCCTTGGGCAGTAAATATATTAGGTATGTTTGCAGGTGCAGGTCCTGCAATGACATGGGCCGCTACTCATAGACAACATCATGCACACAGTGATACAGAGTTAGATCCACATAGTCACAGTGTAAAAGGTATATGGGCAGTATACGTAAACACATGGGGATATGGATTTAAAATTAAACGTAAGTTTATAAAAAGACTATTACAAGATTCTTTACTTAGATTCTTTCACAAGTATTATTTTCATTTAAATATTGGTATAATTGTAGTTTTTAGTTTAATTGATCCTTTGCTTATGATATTTGGTTATGCTATGCCGGTAGTTTTAGCATTTCATGGGTACGGAATATTAAACATTTTAGGACATAAGAATGCACAACCAAATAACAGTTGGATTGCAAATATACTTACTGCTGGAGAGGGCTGGCACCGCAATCATCACAGACGTGCTGGGAGTTATGAAATAGGGCAAAAATGGTGGGAGTTTGATCCTACTAAATGGTTTATTAAATTAATAAAGGTTAATTAATGAGTTTTACATTTGCCGCTCTTGACATAGCTGTTACAGATATCGAAAGACAAGCCATGCTACAAGAGGTACTAGAATTATCTGCAGACGTACATCATTGGAACGAGTTTAGAGGTTGCCGCATGATAGCCATTTACAACGGCGGCGGACGAATGGGCGGTAGGGTAGAACTAAATGACGGTACACATATTGATACAACACAAGGACAATTTGAATACACTACAGCAGGAAAAAAATGTCCTACTATACAAAAAATCTGCCAAGAAAAAATTTTTCCTTTTATGTCTCCTCCTGGACGGGTAACTATTTTAAGGACTAATCCTCATACAGGATTAAATATTCATCTGGATAGTGCAGAATCTGAAATAGGAACATTACAATATAAGTACCGAATTGTGTTAAATGGAAATATTGGTAAATTATATTTTATTGATAAAAATTATAACAAAATATACGTTCCTGAATATTACAACAGCTATGCAATGGACGGCAGTCATGCACATAGCATTGATCCTGATCCTGAGGAAAAAATTACTTTATGTATCGGATCTCCTTGGCATGGAGAACAAAATCCACTATATACACAGTTACTAGAAAAGTCTTTATTTAAAATGACTGTAAGCCGACCGATAACAAAAACAGAATGGTTAGATCCAGCTTTCAATAGATAGGATAGAGATGACAGAAAAATGTTTAATTAAAGAAACACGTAGAAGCAGAGTGAAAGGCACAGGACCTAGAAGACATCAAATGCTTACACACGGAACAGTAGCTGATGATGTACCACAAGAAGTAGTTGATCAAATTTTTCAAATTGCATGTTCGTACAAAGCTAACGATTTAGGAGGTGATAATTATCAAATCAGTCAACACTGTGATGTAAAAAATACGTTTACTGCAAGCGAAACTTATTCACAAATCCTTTTACAACAATGCTCTTCAGATGATGTTATAAATGAAACTAACTACACAATTTGGCGAAATGACATTGAAAGCGATCATATACAAAAATATTTAAACACCAAGTTTAAAACACCCTATAGAACACGTATAAGCGTCATGCACGGTGGTAATGAACTTAACTATCATATAGATACTGATACAAGTGTGTTATGCCGTGTGCAAATTCCTGTACAGACAGAAGGAAGTTTATTTCAATGGAAAACAAAAAGTGAAGAAGTAAGTTTAAATATGACACTTGGAGAAGCATATTTTGTAAATACAGGATGGTTGCACAGAGTTGTAAATCCTTCTAATAATATAAGAATTGTTTTAATTTTTGGTATAGCATACGATAACTTACCTAATAAGGAAAGTTTACTTGTATGAACTATGTGGTAAAAAATAGTTGGAAGTTTGACACAAAACAATTAAAAAAAGAACTATACGATCTATTAAAAGAAAATAAATCAAATGATATCCAAAAAGGAGGATTACATGGTTTGTGTATAACTTCACAAGATGGTAGTCTATATAATGGATTTAATTTTAACGTCGGATTACAAGATCCTCCTTATTCAGAACAAGATAAAACCAATCCTAATCCTCGTATATATTTTAATTTAGATTATGCTAGGCAACATAAAATATATCATATGTTAGACTATGAAGTAGAAACTATTGCTTGTAAAGGTATATGGAAACAAATTGTTAATTTCTTATATGAAAAGGGTATGAATCCTAGAAGAGTAAGGTTATCTTATTTGCCACCACAGGGTATTATACATAAGCACAGTGATGGCGGCGGGTTTAAATTGCATATACCTATAGTTACAGAAGGCACGGATTTTGTTCATGGTGATCACACATACAAATTAGAAGAAGGTGGTTGTTATATGGCTGATGTAAGTCCTTATCATTATGTTAAAAATAACGGAAAAACAGATAGATGGCATCTTGTTGCAGATGTTTGGGACACTGTAGGAAATTTTAGTATAGGTAAATTAAGTAAAGAAGAGTTTAATGTTGAACTCGAAAATGCTGTACTGTGGCGTAATTACGTAAACGGAAAAACACAAAATCCAAAAAAAATTTTATTAGGAGAAAATAACTAATGCAGATGGATGCTGTAAGATACGAAATTGATTTTGACAAAATGACAGATACGGAAGTTCAAGATTGGGGTAAGAACATTGTAAAAGATAATGTAGTACTTGTTAGAAATCAAAATTTAGACGAAGCAGGTATACTTAGAGTATGTGAACTAATTGGTAATATACTTAAACCAGAGCAGTTTTTTATGCACCCAGATTATCCTGGCTTGTTTAGAGTCACTAACGAACGCAAAGACGGTGAGAAAATTGGTATATTTGCAGACAAAGAATTGGATTGGCATAGTAATGGTAATGGTAGGAAAAGCGGCAAAGAATGCTGTGTAGCCCTTTATTGTGTACGTCCTGGCGAAAATAGTGTAACCAGCTTTTGTGATACTAGACAAGCATATAGAGATTTAAGTGCAGAAGATAAAAACTTTTACAAACAAATAGATTGTACATTCAAATTTGAAAACGGAACATTTTATGACTTAGACGAAGATGACAAAGAATTAAAAATGTTTAAAGGCGGCGCAAGAGATTTTAAATATGGTGTTACCAAGCCTTTGGTATATACACATCCTTATGATGGTGATGAAGGATTATACTTTACATTTCATTACATCAGAGAAATGTGGCTTAGAGACAGTAAAGAAGAGAAGTTAGACAAGCAACCTATCTTTGATAAATTAATGGCACACATTTTTCAAGACAAATATATTTGGCATCATGATGATTGGCAACCTGGAGATTTTATTTTTATGGATCAGTTCCATAGTATTCATAAACGTAATGCAGTTGAAGGAGATAGATATTTGTATAGATTAAGTTTTGACTATGAAAATTGTTGGGAGGTAAACAATGGGTAACTTTAGATATAAGTTTGAAGATAGATATGCAGAAACACAAGGTTATGATTTCTTTGAATCGGATAAAGAAGAATTAGATCACTTTTTTAAAACAAAAGTAAAATCTAAAATAGGAGATCATGCTGTTATAGGAACTGATGCAACAAAACAAACAATCTATAATTTGTGTTATGATTGTAATATTCCGTTATGGAACGAACTATATGCCAGGGTAACAAATATTGCAATAAAATCTGATGTCAAATTAAACTGGGATGAAATAAAACATGTAATAAGATTTACTTTTATTTGGTTTCCTCCTGGAGGATTACTACCGCCACATACTGCTGTCAATTTTAGGGCTCTTAGTGCTTTTAACATTCCACTTAGAGGTAAAACAGTAATTGATTTTTATGACACATTAGATAACAAACCATCTAATAAAATTGAAAGCCACGAATATTTTAATCCAAGTTTTTTAAATGTTAATCGTTTTCATGGTGTTGCCAATGCAACTGATAATGAAAGAATGATACTAAAGACACATTTAATGACAGTGCCCTGGGAAAAAGCAATAGAATCAGTTGAAAGTGATGAAACTGTGAATATGTGGGACTTTACAGTGCCTTGGCAAAAACGTGTAGTAGAAAATTACGAAAAAAAAACTTAGTGTAAAGCTACCCAACTACCGCCAGCATATGCTTCTAACTTACTTGTAGTTGTGTTATAAATTATCATGCCGTTAGCAGCCGTTAATGCATTTCTTGCTGTAGTTGTATAACTAGCAAGGGTTACAGTGCCTGGAGCAGTAATTTGTCCTGTGTTACTGTTGAACATTACAGTTGAATCGTCTGCGGTAACATCACCTTGGAAAGCTGGAGCATTTACTGTGCCTGTAAATTTTCCATCGCCAGCAACATCTAATTTAGCTTGAGGATTGTCGCCAGCACCAATTGATAATTTACCATCACTTTGGAAAACCATAATAGTATCTAAACCAAATGTACCGTCATCTTTATATGCTGTAAAGATCATTCTACCAGCCATCTTTCCTGTTTGGATAGTTTTATATTTGTCTGTGCCCATTTTAATCACAGCACAAGTGGTATAGTCTGTGCCATCATAACCTGCTGCAATAATATCTTTGATAAAGTCTCCTGGTTGTAATGTAACAGGAGTATTTGATCCACTATTTCTAGCAGCCTTTGTTTGTATTCCTATACCTGAATTTAAACCAGTTGGTTGCATATATCCTGTTGTTCTTAGTGCATTTACACCAGAAGCAAGTGCGTTTGCATCTATATCTATAATTTCTGTAGTCTGAATTCGTCCAACAATTTTATTGTTTACACCGTCAATTAACATAGTGCTATCATCACCAAAGATTGAACCTAAAACTTGTCCTTCAAACTGACCAACTGCTGTAACTGTTCCATCAAATGTACCTGAGTGATTACCATTTGCATCACCTGTCAAATTACCTGTAACATTACCTGTTACGTTGCCAGTAACATTTCCGATAACGTTAGATTCTACAGGACCAACAATTTTTCCAGAAATACCATCTACGAGCAGTGTTGAATCATCAGCAAATATAGAACCTTTTAGATCAATAGAAGAAGCAGAAATTTGTCCGGTAATGTTAATGTTACCTGTTCCAGTTATATTTTGATTATTGAGATCTAATGACCCACCTAGTTGTGGTGTTGTATCTTCGATTATATCACTTAATTGACTACCTGTTGTGTCTACAATAACACCACCAGCTGTTGATCCATCTCCTATAAACAACTTTTTTGTATCTGTTGTAAAGATTGGTTCACCTGCTTTAGGT
>TARA_B100001057_G_scaffold154475_2_pt1 | contig 34019 bp, 29 predicted proteins | sample TARA_B100001057 | Tara Oceans TARA_B100001057 (sample SAMEA2621839) | marine metagenome | biome: marine biome (ENVO:00000447); feature: surface water layer (ENVO:00002042); material: "saline water (ENVO:00002010), including plankton (ENVO:xxxxxxxx)" | depth 5 m | reverse complement strand
TCTGGATCTCCTGAGAGTGCGACCCACCTAAACGGTCCGATTCCTCTACAAAAAAGCGGTCTTACATATGCTGGGACAAAACCAGGAAAAGAAAATGCGTTGCTTATACCTTGATCATATGCCATCTGTCTCAAGTTATTTCCATAATCAACTGTTGGAATGCCTTGCTCATGGAAAGCAAGCATTGCTTCAACATGTTTTGCCATAGATTCTTTAGCGTATTTGGCCACAATTTCTGGATGACTATTTCTTTTTTTCTCCCATTCATCAATACTCCAACCGGATGGGAGATAGCCATTAACTGGATCATGAGCTGATGTCTGATCAGTTACAATATCGGGCTTCACTTTCATTTCGATCATTTTGGGTAAAATATCTGCCACATTCCCCAATAGACCCACAGAGATCGGATCATTTTTATCAATTGATGATTGAATCATCTCCAATGCTTCATCAAGATTGTCTGTGGTTTTGTCTAAATAACCAGTACTCAGCCTCTTTTGGATCCTATCTTGATCACATTCAATTGCCAATAAAGAGGCACCAGCCATGGTTGCGGCGAGCGGCTGTGCTCCGCCCATTCCTCCAAGCCCTGCTGTCAATATCCAGCGACCAGATAGATTCCCATCAAAATGTTGGCGGCCCATTTCAACGAAAGTCTCGTAAGTGCCTTGAACAATACCTTGGCTTCCAATATATATCCAAGAGCCTGCAGTCATTTGCCCATACATCATTAAACCTTTTTTATCTAATTCGTTGAAATGCTCCCAATTTGCCCAGGCTGGAACAAGATTTGAATTGGCAATTAGAACTCTCGGTGCATCTGCATGTGTTCTAAAAATGCCAACTGGTTTACCAGACTGAATTAGCAAGGTCTCATTATCTTCAAGTTTTTTTAGTTCGGAGACAATAGCTTCATAGCATTCCCAGCTCCTTGCTGCCTTTCCAATCCCACCATATACAATCAATTCATCTGGGTTTTCAGCCACATCACGATCTAGATTATTCATAATCATTCTCAGTGGTGCTTCTGTCTGCCAGCTTTTAGCCTCTAATTGATTACCTATACTTGCTTTAATGTTCCTGTTGCTCATAACAATAAACCTCTAATTTTAATCATGTTTTTTATTGGATGATTTTTTTCTCATAATCGGTCCATAATTACCTAATAATTCGTAACGATCTCCTGGGTGATAAAACTTTCCATATGTAACAAGCACCTTTCTCACCCAAGTTTTTCTCGTTATTAATAGACAGGGTTTATCTTTTTTCATCTGGAGTAACTCTGAGATAGATAGAGAAGGAGTGATCGCGCTTACCACTTGCTCAGCCTCGTTAAGAGGCGAAATACTGCTTAGATATGCACTTGGTGTAATCTTGGAAAAATCTTGCTCAATAAAATCAGGGGCAAAGTCACTCTTTACATAACGATCTTCAAACTGAATTGGAATAGTATCTTCAAAATGAACCATTTGAATATGAAAAATCTGAGTAGTTGTATTAATTTGCATTTTTCTGCTTATATCAATTGATGGCTGAATCAATGATTGTTCAAGTATCTCAGAAGAGTAAGTGCTGCCTCTCGATGTTATCTCATCAGCAATGCTTTTAATTTCAAAGAGGTGGGAATTTACTTTAAAATCTGATACAAATGAGCCTACACCAGCCTTGCGATCCACATAACCCTCATTATTTAGTTCTTTAAGAGCACGGTTCGCGGTCATCCTTGACACACCCATCATTTTAACCAGTTGGTTTTCAGATGGAACTCTCTCGAGTGGTTTGAGGTCCCCAGTAGAAATCTTATTTATAATAAGCTCTTTAAGTTGCTGATATCTTGGTAGTTGTTTATCCTGCATGGTAATTTTCCTAATTCAATATTCTTCTAAGAAGGGCGTTATATGATTTTTTATGTTTTTTAATATCTTCATTTTCTTGTGAGAGAAATTTAACCCATTCTCCATTAATCATGACCTTGTGAATCAATTCACTGTGGTTCGAAAAAACGATGGCATCAAAGAGTGTTTCATTTTTGTGTCCTGCCAATGAGGCATTTTCATCTGATAGAACGATTAGATTAGCTGGTGAACCCTCTTTGATATGGCCATCGCTTCTTTGGCCTGATGACAACGCACCACCAGTCAGGATTTTTTTAATTAAGTATTGACCTGTTCCCGTGCTCTTATCTGAAACTATATTTCTCTTTTGATGGATTAATCTCTGAGAGTATTCAAGCCATCTCAGCTCTTCGAAAGGATCAATCGAGATATTACTATCAGAGCCAATTGTGAAAGAGCCACCATGTGAAACATAATTTTTTAATTGGAAAATACCATCACCAAGATTGCCCTCTGTGGTAGGACAAAGGCATACCACAGATTTAGTTTGAGCAAGTTTTTTTAATTCATTTTCATTGATGTGTGTTGCATGAACCAAACACCAGCTCTCATTCACATCATAGTTGTTCAACAGCCATTCAATAGGTCTCTCACCATATTTACCCTTAAACTCATCAACTTCTTGTTGTTGTTCAGCAATATGAATATGAAAAGGGATCTCTTCACTTTCGTGAAATTTTACAATTTCTCTGAGTGCATCTTCGCCAACAGCTCTTAGACTATGAACACCGATAGCAATGGAATGAGGATCCATAAGATTAGACTTAGCATAGCTATAGTGTTCGAGGAATTCTCTAATTGTACTGTAGAATTTTTTTTGCTCTTTAGTTAGTTCTGTATCTTCGAAGCCACCCCTTTGATATAAGATTGGTGTGTAGACCAAATTTATGCCTGACTCATTTGCTGCTTCCAAAAGAGCATGAAATATATCATTGTTAATATGATTATTTTGATTATCGCGATGAAAATAATGAAACTCTACAACGGTAGTGTAACCTCTCATCATCATTTCAAAGTAAGCTTGCTTAGCAATCGTATAAATTGAACTAGTATTAAGGTTATCCACCAGCTGATACATTTTCTCACGCCAAGTCCAAAATGTATCATGATTGCGATTTGACCCTCGCTCCGTGAAGCCACTCAGAGCCCTCTGAAAACTGTGGGTGTGAGAGTTAGTTATTCCAGGTATAACAACATCAAGCTCATCCTCAATCGAATGGCTTTTTTGTTTTTCAATTGATATTTTTGCTATGCTACCTTTGTTGATACTGATATGGACATTTTCAGCCCAACCTTCTTCAAGAAAGATTTTTTTTGCGAAGTAAGTATTCATTTGTTTTGCGTTAGTTGTATATACAGGCTAATACATGATAATTTTTAATGCAAGAAAGTCTCGCTACAGGGTATGGTTTTGATGTTGCAATGCGACTTACTAATTAGAGATATAAATATTGCTTCAATGAACAGTAATTCCAACTATGGAATCATTGAGAATGGAGCTATAGCAGTCGCAGAATCAACCATCATCTGGATCGGAAAAGGAGATGCAGTCCCAGAAATAAACGCAAAGAAAACACTATCTTTGCCAGGAAAATGGGTCAGTCCAGCGCTTATCGATTGTCATACACATATTATTTTTGCTGGGAATCGTGCTTGGGAATTTGAAGATCGATTAAAGGGAAAAAGTTACCAAGAAATTTCTAAATCTGGTGGAGGTATAATCTCCACTGTCAATGAAACAAGAAAAAGCTCGAGTAAACATCTCCTAAGGCTTGCTAAAAATAGGTTAGATGGATTGCAAAAAGAGGGAGTAGGCACTGTTGAAATTAAATCAGGATATGGGCTGGATCTTGCAACAGAGAGGATGATGCTTGAGGTTGCAAAGAAGTTAGAGAATGATCAAATATCCATAAAAAAAACGTTTCTAGGTGCTCACGCTTTGCCACCTGAATATGCAAAAAAAAGTGATGATTACATAAAATACGTGTGCGAGGAGGTAATGCCCGAACTTCACAGTCTTTCACTTATAGATGCTGTAGATGCTTTTTGTGAAAACATTGCATTCAGTAATCACCATGTTGAAATTCTATTTGAAAAAGCAAGATCTCTGGATCTGCCCATTAAGCTTCATGCAGATCAGCTGAGTAACTCAGGTGGTACTGAATTAGCAGCAAGCTTTGGAGCTCTCTCAGCGGATCATCTTGAATACACTTCTCAAAAAGGTGTAGAGGCACTTGCAGAATCTGGAACCGTCGCCGTAATGCTTCCTGGTGCTTTTTTCATGTTAAACGAAAAACAAAAACCCCCAATCGATGATTTTAGAAAAATGTCGGTCCCCATGGCAATTGGGACAGATTGCAACCCAGGCTCATCACCAATTTGTTCTATTCGGTTCGCTATGTCATTAGCGGCCAATCTCTTTCATTTAACTCCAGAAGAGTGTCTTGCTGGGGTAACAAGGGAAGCAGCTAAAGCTCTGGGAATTGAATCTAAAGGTACATTAGAAATTGGCAAAGATGCTGACATAGCAATCTGGGACATCAATCATCCAAATGAATTGACGTATTGGATTGGAATAAATCCACTTTCAAATCTAATAATCGCTGGAAAGATGATCTGATACTCAGGAAACTCTCAGAAAATATCAAAAAATGGCAAAAGATATAAAGATTAACAAAAAATCTATTATCATTCTGGGTTGCCTCACGGGCATGGCGGCATTATCAATAGACATGAGTTTGGCTTCGATTCCATTCATGGGATCAGAATTATCCAGTGATTTATCTACAAGTCAATTTACAGTGGGATTTTTCATGGCTGGCGTTGCAATTGGACTGATTCCTGCTGGTTTAATATCGGATAGAATCGGCAGAATACCAGTTTTAATTTATGGGCTTATAATTTTTATTCTCGCAAGCCTGATGACGGTCTTAGCAACATCCATCGAGTTCATGTTAATTGCTAGATTAATTCAAGGGTTGGGTGCTTCTGCTGGTATGACAGTTCCTCGCGCTATGGTTAGAGACATATCAAGTGGCAAGAATGCTGCACAGATTCTGTCATCGATGATGATAGTATTTACTTTCATACCGATTTTAGCTTCGATATTTGGTAGTTATCTTGTCGGTGAATTTCAATGGAGAGCCACTTTTATTGCCATTACAGTAATTGGACTGATACTTCTTCTAAGTGTAAACAAAGAGCTCGATGAAACACATATTGGTAATAAATCCATAAATTTCAGGGAACAATTTGAAATAGGCATAAAAGAATTTTTCAAGCACAAAGTGAGTATATTTGGGATGTTACTGGTTGTAGTAACAATAACTGGTTATATGTCATTGATAACTGGATCATCGGTATTAATGATAGAAATATACAAATTGCCTACTGGCTGGTTTGGACCAATATTCGCTCTTGCTGGGTTATCAGTTTTGATTGGCTCCTTCCTCAATAAATATTTACTGAGAAAGTTCAAGATAATTCAGGTTATGATGATTGGTGTTTTTTTTATAGGACTTGGTGCTTCTATTTTACTAACAATTGCATATTTCAACGAAGTAAGATTCAGCATACTGTGGGGAGGTGTTTGTATTTATATGTTCGGTACTGCATTTGTCATTTCAAATTCAACCGCACTCGCTCTAGATCCTCTATCAAAAACTGCAGGTATCTCAGCATCAATCATTGGCACAATACAAAATTTTTTCTCAGCACTAGGTTCAGTTCTAACAGGATTGGTTTACAATGGCACTATCAGCAACATGGTATTCTCAATGGGAATATTAGGCCTTGTTGTAGTAATTATTTTTGTAATTGGTGTTAAGTCAATCGAGAATAGTTATAACGCTATCTAATTCTCCTCTTGACTGAACAGGCAGTGATTTTGGATATCCATACCAAATAAGACCAACAATAAATTCTGCTTCGCTATTTATTTTCAATAAATCATAGAAACGTTGATCTCTCGTTATCAGCCCTGTTGACCATTTTGACGCCAACCCTGCTTCTGATATATAAAGACTAAAATTTTGAATAGCGCAACACACACTTGCGTAGTCTTCCTGTTGAGTCAATTCAGAATCTGATTTTTTGCATGTCACCAACATCCAGCCTGGAATTTTCGATGCACCTGCGGCTTTGAAATCTGCAATTTCCTGACCTTTTCGCTCGGTAATAACAGTTCTGATTAATTCAACTGATTCTTTGATATGAGAAGAATTGAGAATATAAAAGTGCCATGGCTCAGTTAGATGGTGATTTGGTGCCCATCTGGCCAAATCTATTGCTTTTTTTATTAAGTCAGGATCAATGTTTTTATCTCTGAATAGCTTAACCGTTCTTCTGTTCCTTATAGTCGATTCAAGATTTCTTAGCTTCCTTTCCATGATTATTCCTCTCAAGTTTTGCTTATCCTTTTTATACTATACCTATTGCCTAGATACAATCCTGTTAAAGCCCAAAAGCTAGCTATAATAGTGGCGATAATGCTAATTCCACTCAAGCCTAGTCCAACTGTTGCTGTTAAGAATGTATAAAACCATGCAGTAAGCATGTCACCGCCTCGATAGACAACAATATCGATTACTGGCTTAACTTTATAACGGGCTTCGTTATCTACCAAAGTAAATAACATTTCCCTTCCAGGTTTAGTAATTGAGTAGTTACCAGCTCTTCTTATGATTTGAAGGCCAATCAAAAAAAGTAATATTGGTGATATCGCGACCACTATCCAACCCAAAATCATTATTGTAGGAATTAAAGCAAGGGTCGCTGGCATACCAAAACGTGTTGTAATTCTGCTAGTAAAAAAAATTGCAGTTACAATTGCCAGAATATTCACAATTAGATCTATTGATGCCCATATTTGAGTGCGGGCATCACGATCAAAATCAATAAGTAATTTTCTTAACTCAAAATAGACAAATGTATTCATGACAACATAGAAAAGAATGAATAAAGAAATAGAAATAAGATATGGGTTTTTAATTAAACTGCTAAAACCAGATAAAAAGTCTTTCCTTATTGTGTTTTTATGAACATCAATATCAATATTATGATTTTGAAGTTCCGAAAACTTTATTTTTTCCAACCAAGAAATTAATGGAACAGGAATCAGCAATATTATTCCTGCAATGATCAGTAGATTCATAGTGCCTACTTGATTAGCAAATAAAATTGGAATAGATGGCCCGAGAATTGCTCCGATACTCGCTCCCGACGCAATAAAACCAAATAATCTTGGTGCTTGCTCTTTGGAAAAGATATTCGATATGAAACTCCAAAATACTGACACATGAAAAAGACTAAAAACACTCAGCCATACATAGAAAATTTTATTGATAAAATCTTGATCTATTAATATTAAAGATAAAAAGTTAAATGCAAAGAAGGTAATTGAGAAAAAAACATATACTCCAGGTACTACATAGTTAAACTTTATTCTTGAAATAATCTCTCCATATAGGCTAACCGCAAGAAAACTAGAGAAAAATGTAGATGTCCATAACCAGCTCAATTCAGTATCTGACCAGTCACTCGACATAGCATCTCTAACTGGCCTTAGGATAAAATAAGCCGTCATTAATAAAAAAACGAAAGCGAATGAAAGTAAAGTTGCCCTAATTTCATTTGGCTTCATGCGAGTCAATAGATTTATCAATTTTAAGACAGTATTTTTAATCATTCTTTAGCGCATATTTTTTTAAAATTTTGAATTGCATGATCTCTCGGAATCTCCATGCATCTTGCAAGAAGATTTATTGATCTGTCATTAGAATTTAGCTCTAAATATGGATCGTCCTTATCGCGAAATGATTTTCGCCATTCAAGAACTGCCACTGTAGTTGCTATTCTTGTTTTTATTAAATCAAATAAAATTTCTAATTCTTCCTGCAATATCGGCGTTTCTTGATTATAGCCAGCGATAAAATGATTCATCAGGAGCATAGGATTTCTATCATCTGTATCCAAGTACGCAGCTGCAACAGCTAAATCGATAATTAACGGGGAATAAACCATATCGCCAAAATCAATCATCCCACAAACCTTTCTCTTTTCAGAGATATCTATAAGGACATTGTCTGGATTCATATCATTATGAATAACTTGCCATCGAATTGAGTCAAATTTGGGTAATGCGTATCGCTCGAAATCAGTTAACGCTCTCTCCACCATTATTCTTGCCGAGGAGGAATCTATGTGGCCTGTAATTTCTCTAATTGAGAGTGCTCTTTTCATATCCCATAAGAGATTTTGACCCGATCCAGAGTGATTAAAATCAGACAAAGACTTTCCTAAGATTGCCAAATATCTTCCCATTCCCTCAGCAATACCTATATCTGGAATTGATTTTTTGGATGTGAATAACGGCTCGCCATCAAGATAAGTGACAACTCTAGTCACAAAGGATTTTTTTTCTTTGGTTAATACTATGCTTTTCCTGTTTCCTCTGGAGAATTTAATCTCTGGGACTGAAATTCGATTGTCATTTATTTTGTTGATATGTATCAATGCACAGATTTGAAAATCAGTGACAATGGGATCTTCCTCAGAATTAGCAATTTTTAAAACAAATTTTCTACCATCAGTCGTCCTAAGTAAAAAATTCTGATCTCGCTCACTCACTAAATTTTCAGCAGAGGCCTCGATATCATAGTGCTTTTTAGCCAGATGGATAGCTTCCTCCTCAGAAAAGTCTGGCGTCTCAGAGAGAATAATATCAAAAGGATTATTTTTTTTGTTTTTCATTAAATGGACAGTATTGTTGATCTAAGTGAGAATCTCCTGCAATCGAAAATTTTTAATCTCTGCCTCACTGAGGCTCTCTAATTCGTGAGGAAATACAACCCATTTTTCTGTCTCATGCAAATAAAAGTCAGGCACGATATCTGTCAAATTATTTTTAGGTTTATACCAGGGAGTTGCTATTTTGTATTGATCATTTTCTTCTTTTCGGTGTTCTTTAATCATAGCAATTAATGATGACATCGTTTTACCAGAATCGAAAATATCGTCCACTATCAATACTTTTTCATTTTTTTTTAGATTTCTAAGGACACTTCCAAGTCCTTCAATACTCAGTGAGTCTTGACGCTCAGTATTTTGATATGACGACACTTTGAGTATCATATGATTGAGTTGAAACTTCTTATATGTCATTAACTCATGAATTGCCATCCCAACAATCGCTCCACCCCTCCAAAGAACCAGGATCATTGTCGGAGTAAAACCACTTTTTATTATCTGCATCCCTAATCTGAATGAATCATTTATTAGCTCATCACTATTGAGTATGATTTTATTTGATTGTGTATTTTTCATTCAATTTATTATTAATACTTGATCTGATTACGTGTCTTAAGTTTAACTTACCTGTATGTGTATCCCTAGTATAATAAAACTAATGAATATGAAGCATTAAAAAGGCTATGAAATGGCAAAAAAAATTCAACTAATGGGCATCAGCAATGCGATTGTTGATGTATTGACTCAAGTATCATCAGATTTCTTAGAAGAGATTCAAGCAGAACCAGGATCAATGAATCTAATTAATATGGAAAAAGCGAACCAACTCTATCTAATGTTTGATGAAACGAAAGAGATGTCAGGTGGATCGGTAGCTAATACCGTGTCCTGTTTTAGTAATTTTGGTGGAAAAGCTGGGTACATAGGTCAGGTTCATAATGACAGATTTGGCAAGGTCTTCATCAGCGATATGAAATCAATGGGTGTAGATGTTAAATTATCTCCATCGAATACAGGTTCACCAACAGCGAGAAGCCATGTTCTTATAACTAGTGATGGTCAACGAACCATGCAGACTTACCTTGGGGCTTGCACAGAGTTATCCTCATACGATATTGACTCTGCGGTTATTGCAGAGGCCGAGATAATTCTGCTTGAAGGATATTTATGGGACATCCCAGACTGTAATGAGATTGCGAATAAAGTCATTAAGGAAAAAAATAGATCTTCTGTTCGTATTGCCCTCTCATTGTCGGATTCATTTTGTGTGGAACGTCACTTCGAGGCATTCAGCGAGCTTACAAGAGACGCAGTGGACATCATATTTGCTAATGAAAACGAAATGATGATGTTAACAAAAACAGAAACTACTGAAGATATGATTGAAGCGTCAAAAAAACTGGGTAATCTGTCCGTAATCACACTCGGTGAAAGGGGCTCAATAGTTGTAAACAAAGGTGATGTGACACATGCTGAAGCACAAAAAACTTCTAATGTGGTGGACACCACTGGCGCGGGAGACACGTATACAGCTGCTTTTCTTTTTGGGTTATTATCAAATAAATCCATTCAAGAGTGTGCCGAAATGGCCTCTTGGGCAGCATCTCAAGTCATCCAGCAAATAGGCGCTAGACTAGATGATGAAACTATCAAAAAATGTCCGTTGCTTTGAAATTAATCAAATCTCCTGAGCCTATTGATTAAAAGATCATAAAAGCCATCATCATCAACATCCTGCATCCAGATTGCATTTGGTATATTCCCTTCCACACCCCAAAAATCAACAGATGTGTGTCCTAACGTTAGAGATGACTCTGTCTCAATCCTGACATTACATTCTTTGCCTATAAATAGATTTTGATTGAGTAACCATGCAATTGTACAGGGATCATGAAGTGGAGCACCATCAACACCATATTTTTCAGAATCGTAACGAGCAAAAAATTTAAGCATATTAGCAGTCGCGGTAGACACAGAATTACCTATCGATTCAATTTCACTGACCCTTTCTTTAGAGGTGAGCACTTTATGAGTCACATCCAAACTCATCACTATGATTGGAAGGCCACATTCAAACACTACTTTTGCAGCATGAGGATCAACTCTCATATTAAATTCGGCAGATGCGCTGAGATTTCCAGCTTCTCTCATTGCACCTCCCATTAGAACTATTTGTTTGATTGAGTCAAGTATGGAGGGATCTTTAATGATTGCGAGAGCTATATTTGTCAGAGGTCCAGTTGGCACTAGTGTAATAGAATCTGTATCTGCATCTTTTAAAGTTTTCACTATAAAATCCACAGCGTGTAATTCTTTAAGTGGAGTCTTTGGTTTAAAGATATCGATTCCGTCGATACCTGTTTTTCCATGGACATTTTCAGCGGTCATCAAATCAACAAGCATGGGTCTAGAGCAACCAGCAAATACCTCTGTTTCTTTTGAATCTGCAATATCACATATAATTCTGGCGTTCCTCTCAGTAAGTTTCAGGGGTACATTTCCAGCAACTGTTGTAATGCCTAAAATTTCTAATTCATCTGGAGAGGATAATGCAAGAAAAAGTGCTACAGCGTCATCTTGACCTGGATCACAATCAATTATTATCTTTTCTGACATAATTCACCAAAGACTATAATCCAAATAGAATACCTGCGAATGACGCGCTTAATAAATTTGCTAGAGAAGCCGCCAAAACTGCTTTTAATCCATTTGATGCTATAAATTCGTTTTTGCTTGGTATTAAAATACCGACTGAACCCATAAGGATGGCAATTGAAGCAAAGTTTGCAAAACCACAGAGTGCAAATGTCATAATTACAATAGTTTTTTCACTCATTCCAGATAGATAATCAGTGAGGTGACTGTATGCAACAAACTCATTCAAGATTAATTTCTCGCCAAAAAGTGCGCCCGCCGCCTGAGCTTCATTCCACGGAATATTCAAAAGAAACATAATAGGAGAAAATACCCATCCAAGTATTTTTTGCATAGTCAGATCCTCGATTCCAACAAGCGAACCTAACAAAATAAAAATACTATTTATCAATGCTATCAATGCTACAAAAGCAATGAGCATCCCACCAATACTCACAGCTAGTTTTATGCCATCAGAAGCACCAGATGCCGCAGCCATAATCACATTTGTATGAGGACTTTGTGATGATCTAATTTGAATTTTTTCTTGAGAGGATTGGTTTGGATCATCAGGCATAATTATTTTTGACATTAGAAGTCCCCCTGGTGCAGACATGAAACATGCTGCAAGAAGATATTCCAATTGAGCACCCATTTGTGCGTATGCCAAGAGTACAGTCCCTGCCACAGAAGCTAAACCTGAAACCATAATTGCGAACATCTGGGCATCACTTATTTTTGACAAATATGGTCTTATAGCCAGAGGTGAGCTATCCATCCCTAAGAATATATTCGCGGCAGCATTCATGGATTCGATGATTCTTGTTCCAATTATTTTATTTAAGGCGCCACCGATCAGGCGCACGATAATCTGCATAATTTTCAAGTGGTAAAGGACCGCTGTGAGTGAGGATAGGAAAACAATCACAGGTAACGCATTGATAGCAAAACTCCATTCATTAGCCAAAGGGCCAAATACAAAATTAACACCCTCCTGTGAAAAGTCGATTATATGTCTTGCACCATTACTGAGTTTCTGGACAACCATCTTTCCAGTCTCAAGATATAGTGAAAAAAGAGCGACAAAAAATTGCAATAAGAAAGCCATAATGACAATCTTAATATTGATCAATTTTTTGTTTTCTGAGAATAGGTAAGCTATCCCGAGAATAACAAAGATGCCGACGAAGCTGATAATATCTTGTCTCCTAAATGTCAATAAAAGAGGAAAATGAGATCTTTCCAGTAATTATAATATAGGTTAATGTTTAATTTTAAAACTACATAAAAAAGATGTATATGCGTCTAATCAATAAACTAATCTTTATCCTATCACTAATATCAACTCTAGGGTCATGTGACCTAAGAATAAAATCAGATAACCCCAATGTTGATATTGTTATAGAGGCTGATCACATACTCACAATGAATAGTAAGAATGAAATCTTAATTGGATCAGCTTTGGCTATCAAAGATGGAATAATTCTGGATATCGACGCGAAAGAGATCATTCAAAATAAGTATCAAGCAAAAATAACTATAGCAGGTGAGCAAAGAATAATAATGCCTGGTCTCATTAACGGTCACTCTCATGCTGCTATGACACTCTTAAGAGGGATTGCAGACGATAAAAATCTGATTGATTGGCTGAACAATTATATTTTTCCATTAGAAAAAAAATTTGTTAGTGAAGAATTTGTAAGGATTGGGACAGAGCTAGCTTGCTGGGAAATGATCAGAGGAGGAACAACAACTTTTGTCGATATGTATTTTTATCCTGACATAATTGCAGAAGTTGCCAAAAACTGCGGTATGAGAGCTTTAGTCTCCTCTACAGTAAGTGATAATGAAACTCCAAATGCTAGAAATGCTCAAGATGCATTAGTTAATGGAGAGGAATTCATCAATCGTTGGAAGGAGAAGAATTCACTAATATCACCAATATTGGGTCCTCATGCCATATACTCGATGAATCTTGAGCAACTGGAAGAAACGCGAAAACTTGCAAACAAGAATAATGTGCCATTAAGTATTCACTTATCTGAATCTCAATTTGAGAATGATTTTTCAAATCAAAATTATGGAATGACGAGTATTGAAGCGCTTGAATCCATAAATTTCTTCAATGGAGCAACGATTGCCGCTCACGTCGTATGGCCTAGCGATAAGGAAATAGAAATACTTGCAAGGAAAAATGTTGGAGTAGTTCATAATCCTACTTCGAATATGAAGCTAGCCTCTGGTGTAGCGCCTATATCAAAAATGATTGATGCTGGAGTTTTGATTGGCCTAGGTACAGATGGAGCGGCAAGCAATAATGATCTTGATATGTGGGAAGAAATGCGACTTGCTTCTTTGTTGCAAAAAGTAACTAGCATGGATCCTGAAGTATTATCTGCGATAGAGGTTTTGAGAATGGCGACTTCAAATGGCGCAAAAATAATTGGTATGGAGGGTGAAATAGGCATCATTGCTAGAGGCATGAAAGCTGATATTATCCAGATTGCTTATGATGATGTGCATCATGTCCCCAGTTACGACATTGCCTCACATTTGATCTATGTCACTGATGAACAAGATGTAGTTAATGTGATAATTGATGGCAAATTAATTATGCACCAAAAAGAGTTTTTAACGCTTGATATCAAAAGAATTAGAGAAGAGGTAGCCTCAATATCAAATACAATAAGGGAGACAATCAATTCTAATCAGTGAGATCCATCTCCATGGTGATAAACAGGAACAAAATCACTTTCAGTAAAAAATTCAATCCGAGTTAAAAAGGTGTAATCTCCCTCAATCGCCATAATCCCAATAAAAATCATCAGAAAAATAGGGGGGACAAGTATTGCTAGCTGAAGCGCCAGACGCTCCCAGGTCATATGCATGAATATGGCTGTAATGAAACCAGCCTTAATAAACATAAATATTAATATCAAAGTATATCTCATAGGACCTTGTAGCTGGTAATAATCAACAGCGTAGGAGAACGCGCTCACTACAAAAAGTAGTATCCAGACTGCATAATATAAATTTAGCGGATGTTGTTGATCGGAATCGGACATATCAAATTACCCAAATTTTTACCAAAGATAGAAAAATGCAAAAATAAATACCCAAACTAAGTCTACAAAGTGCCAGTATAATCCACAAATCTCAACAATTGAATAGTCATTGCCACGACGTTCATAAAATCCATTTTTCACTCTGAAAGCAACCACTAATAGGTAAATGACTCCACCTGTCACATGCATTCCATGAAAGCCAGTTATCATAAAAAATGCTGCACCGAATTGTGACGCTCCCATTGGGTTCGACCATGGTCTCACGCCCTCATCTATGATCAACTTTGACCATTCAAAGACCTGTAAACCAACAAAAGAAGCACCAAGTATTGCGGTTATAAACATCAATTGAAATGTCTTCTTTTTTTCTTTCGCATAACCCATATTTACAGCTAAGGCCATGGTACCACTCGAAGTTATCAAGATGAATGTCATGATAGCTATCAACAAAAGAGGGATAGGTTCACCTCCCATGCTCAGAGCAAACACTTCGCTTGTGAGGGGCCAAGGATCTTGAGCGGACATCCTCACTGTCATATATCCTATTAGGAAGACGCTAAAAATAAAGGTATCACTGAGTAGGAATAACCACATCATTGCTTTTCCCCAATGTACCTGGAAGGCTTGCTTATCAGCTGAAAAATCAGTGGCTACGCTGGCCAGACTTTTACCGATATCCTCATCTACCTCATTAGTGATTGTTTCAGCCATGAATAATCCTATTGTTTACGTTGCAATCATTAAACCAAATAAAAGAATCCAAACAAGCAACATAAAATGCCAGTATATAGTACAAAGCTCAACGCTGGTTCTTATTATTCTGAGATCAGTATTTAGACTAATTTTTCTGATTGATCTACCCCAAACATACAATCCACCAAGTAGATGAATTCCATGCATCGCCGTAAATAAATAGAAAAATGAGACAGCGGGATTAGTGGAGGCATACATACCTTTTTGATTTAAGTCATACCATGCGAATAGCTGTCCAATTAAAAAAAGAATAGAAAATACACCTGCTATAAGCACGGGTCGCTTGACTATTTTTGCACCAATATCAAGCTTACCGACTGAGTTTCTTGCCCATTGATATGCAATACTGGCAAATACGAGGAAAATTGAGTTTACCCAGAGGATTAAAGGTTCATCCATTGGTCTCCAATCTGGCATCTCCATTCTAAGAGAATAAGCACTTGCAAAAAGTGCGAATATAGAAGTAGCAACTGCCATAAATGTGGATAAAGCAATTGCTTGAGGTTTGGAATCCAAAGAGGCTCCAGAAACTGAATCAGCAGCTTCATCTGACACCCATGGCTGCACGAATGTCTGTCTGAGAAGCCAAAATATAACTGTTGCCATTATGCAAGTTAAAAAAATTAGTGTAATTGTCATCTTGCGAATGCCTCCATGATCACTTTATATAACTATTCGTGATGACCAACCGGTACTTTGCTTGCGGGAACAGTTTGAGGTGTGAAGTCTTGCTCCTGTCCTGGAACGCTGTAGTCATAGGCCCATCTGTGTACTTCGGGTAAGTCATGACCCCAGTTTCCGTGTTTCGGTGGCTGATCAGGTGTCAACCATTCTAGAGAGGTTGCTCCCCAGCAGTTAGGTTTTGCTTTTTTCCCGCTTCTGAGGCTGACAAAAATATTCACAAAGAAAAGTATTTGAGCAAGTGCAAGTATGATAGCAGAAATTGAAATACTCGTGTTCAAAGTATGTGCAGATTCAGGGAGAAAATCTGTATTTCCTAGCGAGAAGTATCTTCTCGGAACACCCTGGAAACCAAGATAGTGCATCGGAAGAAACACTGCATACGCACCTAAAAACGTAAGCCAGAAATGCCATTTCCCCAACGTCTCATTAAACATCTTTCCAGACATCAGTGGGAACCAATGGTATATAGAAGCAAAAACAACTAATACCGGTGAAACGCCCATCACCAGATGGAAATGTGCCACCACAAAGTAAGTATCAGATAATGGTAAATCAATGGTTACATTACCAAGAAACAGTCCCGTTAAGCCCCCGTGAATAAAGGTAAAAATAAAACCTATCGCGAACAGCATAGGCACTCTCAAATGTAAGTTACCTTGCCATAGCGTCAAGACCCAGTTATAAACTTTTAAAGCAGTTGGTACGGCTATGATAAGAGTTGTTGTGGCAAAGAAAAATCCAAAATACGGATTCATTCCACTGACATACATATGGTGTGCCCATACTATAAAGCTAAGTCCTCCGATAGCAAGTATTGCCCAGACCATCATTCTATAACCAAATATGTTCTTGCGAGCATGGGTTGCCAATACATCAGAAACAAGACCAAATGCTGGTAAAGCAACAATATAAACTTCAGGATGACCAAAAAACCAAAATAAGTGCTGGAAAAGTATTGGACTACCATCATTATAACTGAGCTGTTCTCCAGCTGAAATCATCGCTGGCATGAAAAAACTGGTACCAATCGTCTTATCTAGCATCATCATAATCGCACTTACAAGAAGAGCAGGAAATGCTAGCAAAGCCAATATGGTCGCAACAAAGATGCCCCAAACTGAGAGAGGAAGTCTCATTAAAGTCATACCCTTGCAACGATATTGAAGTACCGTCGTAATATAATTTAATCCGCCCATTGTTGCCGCCACAATGAAAACTCCAAGCGAGATTAACATCATCATTATCCCCCAATCTGTCCCTGGTGTTCCTGCTGACAAGGATTGTGGTGGATATAATGTCCATCCAGCACCTGTGGCACCGCCAGGAACAAAGAAACTAGCAAGCAAAATCAATACTGATAGCGCATACGTCCAGACACTAAGTGCGTTTAGAAATGGGAATACCATATCCCTCGCTCCACACATGAGAGGTATAAGATAATTACCGAAGCCTCCCAAGAAAAGTGCTGTCAGGAGATACACGACCATTATCATTCCATGCATGGTGACAAACTGATAATAGGTCTCAGGATTGATCACAGCAAATGCATTTGGAAAACCAAGTTGCAGTCTCATTAAAATAGAAAGTGAAAGTGCAACAACACCCACAAATACAGCAATTCCTCCATACTGAATAGCAATTACTTTATGATCAAGACTCCATACGTATTTGGTAAAAAAAGTTTCTGGATCATGGTGATCTTGCTCGTGATCTCTATCAAATAATGCTACATATGACATTTAATATTTCTCCTAATTTTCTTTATTTTCTCATTTATTACAGAGTATTGATATAGGCTACAAGATCGTTTATTTTTTTATCATCCTGTAAAATTCTCGCCATGAAGTTCATTTGCTTGCCGTAATAATCTTCCGGGTGTTGGCCTCTAATTCCCTTTTTGAAGTTCTGTAATTGCCTCTGTAGATACCAGTCTGTCATTCCAGCCATTCTCGGGGCATTCATAGCTTTTATACCTTCTCCTTGCTGACCGTGACAGTAGGCACATACCGCGTAAGTTTCTTTTCCTTTTTGAATATCACCTGCAATTGTCTGTGGAGCCGGATTATCTGGAAAACTCTCAATATGCGCAATCACGTTGTCTATCGCTTCGTCATTGAATAGCGTCATACTCATAGGTACCATTTGTTGTCCATAAACGTCATCTTTATGAGTGCCTCGTACACCGCTTTTGTAATTTTCTAATTGCTTTCTAAGGTACCAGTCATCTTGACCAGACAATTTAGGGGCATTCAGAACCATCATACCTTCACCTTGCTGGCCGTGACAGGCAGCACATACGGCATATTGTGATGCCGCCGCGCTTGGTTCAGCATTGTATGCTAACCTGACAAGTGAGTCATTCAAGGTTGGCTGAGCTGCTAACCAATTTTCAAAATTTTGTGAGTCATCGACTATGACTGCTCCTCGCATTGCATGGTGAGCAATACCGCACAATTCTTCGCACAACAAATCAAAACGACCTGTTTTTGTTGGCGTAAACCACAAGCTGGTTACCATTCCCGGCACCATGTCCATTTTCACTCTGAATTGTGCAACAGTAAAGTTGTGAAGGACATCTTTCGCTCTCAAGTTTAGGTTTACCGGAACGTTCAATGGTAAATGAAGTTCAGGACTACTGACCAAAATATCATCCTGACCCATAGGGTCGTCGTAATCCATACCAAAAGGATTTTCGTCAGTAATTAGTTTTCCACTGACTGCGCCAAATTCACCATCCTCACCAGGAAATCTATAGCTCCAATGCCATTGTTGAGCTAGAACCTCGACCTGCATTGCATCCTCCGGCACATCCACGAATCTTCCCCATACAAGAAGACCTGGCGCCAACATCGCAACAATTCCTATTGTGGTGAATACAGTCAACCATGTTTCAAGTTTGGTATTTTCAGGATCATATGCGGCTTTCTTACCAGGACCAGTCTTATATCTCATCACGGCGTAAGCCATGAAGAGATTTACGGCAACGAAAACAAAACCGGTGACCCAGAAGGTAAGGTTTATGGTATCGTCTATCGCTCCCCAATTAGATGCAAGAGGCGTAAACCACCATGGACTCCATAAGTGAAATACTACCGAGCCGACTACCAAGAATATTAAGACTATTGCCATATGCATATTATGCAATTCCCTTTTTCATTTACCTAAACTAATTGACTCTTTTTCTAAATTAATTATTGGTGCGCAACTGTAAAATTCAATAGCGGAACCATAACTGAAGATGATTGCCAAACCAATAATTGATACAAGTTATAATTTATATATATATCAATAACTTATTGTATTTATGATTCTGATATTAAGTCTAATTATTTCCCTCTAAATCCACGTAAATATGAAAATATAGGTGCAATATAAAGTATTAGCAAAATGATTTCTAGTGCAATAAAAGAATTGCTTTACATTATGAAATACTATTTAGTTTCTTAGTTCAATTTAACTGACGATATAATCAATTTTAACAATTAAGACTCGAAGGTTGTTTCTCCACCAAGCACTGTTTTTAGAATTTTGATATTAACAATCTCATCGGGATTTACCTCATGTGGATCCTTGTCCAAAATCACAAAGTCAGCTAATTTTCCAGCAACAAGTGATCCTTTTAATCCTTCTTCGAAGGAGGCGTAAGCACCGTGAATTGTGCATATTCTCATTGCATCTGAAACACTGATTTTTTGGCTCGGCCCCCACTCTCTGCCTCTGATATCTTTTCTTGTGACCATGCTCTGGATTGCCATCATAGGCTCATAAGGTCCAGGAGTGTAGTCGGAGGCAGGTGCTACAGGTATCCCTGCATCAAGAAAGCTCTTGTGAGCGAACATATTCTCCATTTTTTCATAGCCGTAATCCACCCACTTGTTTCCATGATAGTAGACATACGTATAAAAAGGGGTTGGAATAACACCTGCCGCTTTTATTCGAGTTAGAATTTCGTCATTAACAAGCGAACAATGTTCAATTCGGTGTCTGGGATTTACTCCTTTATGATTTTTGAGTATTTTTTCGTAAGCATTCAAAACCATATCTATAGCAATATCCCCATTTGCATGAATCCCTACTCTGAAATCGTGTGCGACTGCATCTTCCACTGCCTCAAAAATCTCTTCTTGTGTCATGGTTAAAATACCAAAATCTTCTGACTTTCCTTCATATGGTGTGCTCATACTCATTGTTCTCTCTGAAGCGGATCCATCAGCTGAAAATTTAACAGCCCCTATTCGAATCATTTCATCACCAAAACCTGATCCAATTCCCGCTTCTTTAAGACCGCTATATACCTTGCTGTTTCCTCCTGGCATAAATGAGATCCGAAAAGAGAGCTCTCCATTTCTTCTTGCATCATGATATGCAATAAGATCATCTTTATTTCCAAATGCATCAGTCGTTGAGGTTAAGCCTGTTGCAGCCATATTTTTAGAGCTTATCTTCACAGCTTCTTGACGCACATTCCGATCCATAATCGGCCAAATCCCAACTTTAAAAAACACATCCATTGCGTGCTCAGCGACTTTACCGGTAAATTCTCCATTTTCTCTGAAGAATCTCCCGCCAAAGGGATCAGGTGAATCAATTGTTAGACCAGCCATTTCAATAGCCCTCGAGTTAACAACAGCAGTATGTCCACCTCTGTGAGCAACAAATACGGGATGATTTTTTACAGCATCATCAATATCATCTTTGTTTAAAGCGCGTTCATCCGTAAATTTTGTATCATCATACATCACTCCTCTTACCCAGTGTCCTGGTGGAGTTTTTAAGGCTTGTCTGGCAAGCGCCTGTTTAACATCCTCAATCCTTGGGAGATTGACGTTTACACCAACGGCTTCTTCAGCAAATAATGGATGACTATGAGAATCAATGAAACCTGGCGTAACTGTATGATCTCTAACATCAATCCTCTCGGTGCTTGCACCAACAAATGGCATAACTTCTTCAAGACTGCCAATTGCTTGGACTCTATCTCCTAAAGTCGTCATTGCCTCTGCAACCGGGTTATATGAATTCATTGTTAGAATCTTTCCAACAATAAGCATATCTGCCTGTCCAGCAACATTTGCAGCGGTTAAATTTTTTGGAGCAAGTGATCCAGTTAATCCAAATGGTAGCGCGGTTACAGCGCCACCCAAAAATCGTCTTCTAGAGAAATTACTCATTGCGAATCTCTTTGTATACTCTAAATAATCATTGAACTGAATTATTAATATTTATAACTTTACATGATCCGTTTACTGAATCAATTATAAGAGAGCATCCATTCATCTCAAAAACCCAAAAAGATTTATAAACTGTATTCTTAAAACACATGCTAACATCGAAATTAGCAATACACTTCAGACTTTGACCAAGATGGTTAATCACATAGCGTTTTCCGTATTTTTTTGCTTGGTTTTTATTAATACGGTTAACTAAAACATCTTCATGAGCAACTTCAGTCTCAAAAAATTGAAAATTATCCGTGGTAGCGGCTTGTCCATTAAGTGCATCGATCATGCAATTAACTGAAAATTGCTTCTGCAGAAATAGAATGGGCACTTGATAGTTAGCTTGGAAAAGAAAATAAGGATAGTAAGATTTTGAAACCGTTTTATAAGTCAGGTCTGGCACACTCTTATCATAAATACTTGATGCTTCATCAAGAGAAAGGTTTTCATTGATCACTGGCACCAAAAAATTTTGTTTCATTTCTTATTCCTTAAATGGCTCTCTAATTCAACCGACTCGATGGTTAGTGCAGAGCTTTTATTGAGCATTTTCTCTGGAATTGGTCTAATTTTTGAAGCCTCATCAATAAGATCAAGAATCTCTTTTGATACTGGATATTTCGCCTGGGTAAGGAGGCTTACAGTAATCATTGTAAAAGTTGATGAAACAACACCTGCGACCATTGGAGCTATTGTTGTGTATGAAACAACTGATAAATACTCCCATAAAAAAGCAACCATTGCACCAGTGAAAATAGATGCGAGCGCTCCCGGTGTATTTGCTTTTTTCCACCAAACTGCACAAACATAGGCTGGTAAAAAAGCACTGCCTAAGACAGATGTGGCAAATATGACCACACTAAAAACTGAAGGTGGCTCAACCAGTGCTATAAAATAACCAAAAAGAGCAATAATCAATACGAGCGATCTAGAAACAAAAACCATCTGCTTTTCTGATGCATCAGGATTAAAAAACCTCTCATAAATATCTCTCGCAGCTATTGTGCCTGTCTGCAGGAGGAGGGAATCTGCTGTTGACATTATCGCTGCCATAATAGCTGCCATCACAAGACCAGTTGCAGCAGCAGGCAATAATTTTCCAGCGACTTCAAAAATTGCCATCTCCGGATCCGATATGCCTGGTATAACTAAAATTGCAAAAACACCAATTAGATAAGGGGTAGGAACAAACAATAGATTCCAAACTGTTGCCCACGCACCTGCCTCTCTGGCTGTCGCTGGAGATTTCATTGCCATATGACGAGTAACAACATGTGGCCACCCCAAATAACCTATTGAAAAAATCATCAATGCGCCAGCAATCACTCCCCATTGCCCCTGGAAACCCAGATCTTTTCCCCAGACTGTCAATAAGCTTGGATCAATATTTGCTATCATGTTATTTGCCGTTGTGAACCCACCAAGCTCGTATAGGATCGCAAAAAAAATCCACAAAACACCTATCAACATAATAATACTTTGAAAAAAATCGGTATATGCTACAGCCAAGTAGCCTCCCATAAATGTGTACAAAACAATGATTGAGACTGCTATTGCAAGAGCATAAGGATATGGTATGCCTGTGACCAATGCCATTCCCTTTCCCCCAGCGATGAATTGTGCCAGCACATAAAATCCAAGTAAAAATATTGTCAAAGATCCGGAAAAAATCCTTAGTATTGTTGACGGATAGCGTTTTTCTAAATATTCAATTGCTGTCAAGGCGCCAAATAACTCTGATATCTTACGCATTCGTCTTCCAATTACAGAGAAATTTAAAACACCACCGCCTATGTCTCCAAATGCAAACCAAAGTGCATAATAACCTTGAGAGTAACCAAGACTTCCAGCACCGAGAAACATAAAACCACTCATGGAAGTAGTTTGAAGTGTCAAAGCTGTTGTTGCTGGACCGATCCTTCTGCCACCCAGTAAGTACCCTTCTAGATTTTCACTTCCTCCTCTTCTGAGGGCCCAGTAGCCAATACCCAGAACAACAACATAATATAGGACCAAAAAAATTAGGACAGTTGTATTCAATTTTGATCTCTATAAAAAAATTTTTCTTTCCACGATCTGGATGAATACAAGAAGACCAATGTATAAATTATCCAGAAAAGCGGAAAACCAACGATCAAGAAAAACGTTTCATAAGGAAGGCCAAGAATCATTATATTTTCCTAGTTTTTACCTGCATTGAAATAATTCGCAGAATTTTTTTTAAGTATACTGTCAAATCTATCAAGAAAATAATCAGAATTTTCACGTGAGAAAATCATTGGTGGGCGCAATTTCAAAATATTACCATGGGGTCCAATAGTATTCGTCAAGACTCCAGATTCTTTTAGTAGTTGAACGATTGAAGAAGCAGCCTCAGTCGCAGGAGTCATGTCATAATCACTGATCATCTCTATTGCAATAAAGAGACCTTTTCCTCTCACATCACCAATCAAAGCATACTTGTTAGCGAGCGATTTAATTTCTTTCCTGAGATACTTCCCAATACTTAATGCATTTTCTTGGAGATTTTCTTTTTCTATTACATCCATAACTGCCATGCCAGCAGCACAAGATACTGCGTTTCCTCCAAAAGTATTGAAATAACCTGTTTTCTTTGCAAATTTTTCGACGAGGTTCCTCCTGATTATAGTGGCTGCGAGAGGGTGGCCATTCCCCATCGGTTTTCCCATTGTGACTATGTCGGGTAAAAATGCATCTGACTCAAATCCCCAGAATGTCTCACCCGTTCTGCCAAATCCAGGTTGAACTTCATCTGCTACGAATAAGCCACCTGAATCCTTCACAATTTCAGCAACCATCTTTAGGTATCCACTCGGTGCTCCAGCCACACCACTGCTGGAAACAATCGTATCTATAATAAATGCAGCTAATTTTATCCCTCTTTTCTCCAATTCTTCTATTGCTTCTCTGACATGGTTAGCATATTTTCTTGCTGCGTCTTTTCCTCGATAGAGACCCCGATAAGTATCAGGTGCGGGAACAGTAACCACATAATCAGATCGATCTTCTGGCTCATTATCTTCTGTTGAGATCTCTGCTATGGCATGTGAATTCCCATGATAAGCATCTTCCGTAACAATCAATCCTGTTCCTTCTGTATAGTGTCGAGCTACCCTGAGTGCAAGCTCATTGGCTTCAGTTCCAGTACAGCTGAACATTGCAACATCCAGCTCATTTGGCAATGTTTTCAGAATACGATCAGCATAATCCAGCACATTGTCGTGCAAATACCTTGTATGTGTATTTAGAATACCAACTTGATGTCTTATAGCTTCAACTACGTGAGGATTGCAATGGCCTACATGAGCAACATTATTGTACATATCAAGAAACGGTCGATTATCTTGATCATATAGCCAGGCACCATCGCCACGAACAATATTTAATGGCTCATCATAAAATAGCCTGTAGGCTGGACCCAAAAGTTTCTTGCGTTTGGACAGTTGGTCACTCAAAGAAAAATTTTCTCTATTTATTTTTACTCTCCGAAAGATATCTCAGTTATTTATTCTATTTGAGTTGTTTTAACGAATAACCCAGCAACTGTTCCTGTTATCAGTAGAAATATTCCCATGAAAAATAGAAATTCTGGATAGCTCTTTGTAACGGCGCAATAACATGAAACAATAAAATTTAATGCTTGGAATGAATTTATATAAATTCCATCTCTTTTTGCCATCTTGGGAAACTTAAATGTAGAGACCATACATAAAGATAGAAAGAGCATAAAACTCGGAACTAGCAGAGTCAGCTGATCCGTATCCAATTGATCTTGGTATCGAACAATTAAAATAATTGCAGTCGCAGTTAATCCACCGCCAGCCCCTGTTATTGGTAGACCTGAAAACCAACCTTTAATTGGTTTATCATTTGTGATGTTGTACCTTGCTAATCGGAGTGCACCGGCCAGAACGAAAGCACTTACAGAAATTGATAATATCCAAAATTCACTGGAGTATTTCTCTATACTTGCGATCTGCATTAGTGCGTACATCATCACTATCGCAGGAGCAACACCGAACGAGACTAGATCGGCCATAGAATCAAACTCAGCTCCAAATGGCGAAGTTGCATTAAGCAATCTGGCAGCGAGCCCGTCCATAACATCTAAGATACCACACCAGACAATCATCCAAGCCGCTTGCTCTATACTCCCATAGTGACTTGTGATGATTGCAGAGAATCCTAGCAAAAGGCTCGCTGCTGTGAATATATTTGGAATACTGTAACGAACTATCTTCTTCAATTTGATCAACCTTTATCAATCACCCTAGTACTAGAACTTTCTCTTAGTCTAATCTGATCTCTCTTAAACCTTCTGCATCAAGGGCTCTAATCTCATTTCCATAAGGCCATATTGCTAGGACTTTGACACCATCATCGGAATGAGATCTATGAACAACTAAATCAGGTTCCTTAACCACTCCTAGCATACCTGGTTTGAGGATATGTGAAACGCCATTAACAATGTGGTCAAGCTCACCCTCGAGCACATACAACAACTCAAGTTCATGTATGTGAGCAACATCTTGATAGCCTGGAGGGAAATATATTTCAGCAACTTCAACACCAGCTTCTGAAAGATTAGCCTGCTCAAGCATAATCTTTATCCAACCAACATCATTAACATCATCCCATTCTAACCTTCGTGTGCCATTTGATTCTCTCTGATAAGAACTGATACTCTTATCTTTTATTTGATTTTGATCAGAACCAGAACAAGAAATTATAGAGATTGGAATTGATAAAATTACTAATAGAGCGATGAACTTGTTCATTATTCTCTCAAAAATTTGTTCATTTCTCATAAACGATGTCCCCGTTTACAATGGTCATTAAAATTTCTCCATCAAGGATATCAACAGGACTGTCCTCTGACAAAACAAAAGGATCCAGATTCATTATTGTAAGGTCTGCCCATCGTCCTCTCTCGATGATGCCTGTATAATCCTCAGTAAAATTCGCATATGCAGACCAAGATGAATAAGCTCTGATTGCCTCCTCTATATTGACGGCCTCTTCTTTATACCAACCGCCCTCGGGTTCTGAATTTTTGTCTTGCCTCGTAATTGCCGAATGAAGGCCGTAGAAGATATCATGATCTGATCCTGGATTATCAGAATTAAATGTCAGTTTAGTATCGTTCTTGAGTAACGTGCGCCATGCATAAGCACCCTTTATTCGCTCAGGTCCCAATCGATCTTCCGCCCATTTTTTATCTTCTACGGCATGTGGTGGCTCCATTGAAGCAATTATGCCAAGCTCGCCCAATCTTGGGATATCATCAGGATGAATGACCTGTGCATGCTCGATTCGATGTCTATTTCTTTTAGTGTATGGCGCTTCATTAAAAACTTTCTCAAAAATATTTAGTACTTCACGATTGCCTGCATCACCGATTGCATGAACTGCGATTTGAAAACCCTTTTTCATAGCATCGGCCATCAGCTCCTGATTGAAGCCATACCCCTCTCCGCTAATTCCTCGATGGCCAGGGTGATCACTGTAATCATAGAGCAGTCTTGCCCCTCTTGAGCCAAGTGAACCATCGTAATATGCTTTTACAGATTTTGTAACTAACATGCTCTCTGAATCACGATCCGGTCCTTTTTCTATCCATCTATGCATTAAAGGCTCATCTCTGAGAGAAAGCATTGCATATACTCGAATTGGCAATAATTTGTCTTTCTCCAGTTGCTCTAGTGCTTCCATCATCTCTGTATCTAGGCCAGCGTCATGAATTGCGACATATCCGTCGCTCGCCATCCGGTTAAGACCCTTTAATGCTCGCTGCATTAATGCCTCCTTGCTCGGTGAAGGAATAGCTGAACGTATGAGTGTTACGGCTCGATTCAAAAACAATCCATTAGGTTCACCGCTTTCATCTAGATGCATTTCTCCCCCAACGGGAACTTGTGTATCAGCAGTAATGCCTACAATGTCTAAGGCTTTTTGATTTGCCAGTCCTGCAAAACCATGCAGACTCGACAGAAATACAGGGTGATCTGGAATTAATTTAGAAAGAAGTGATTTATCAGGATATCTATTTGCCCAGACACCTTCGTCCCATCCACGTCCTATTATCCACTCACCTTTGGGAGTCACCGCAGCTCTTGACAACACTCTCTCAAGCATTTCCTCTTCTGTATCCACCTCAACAAGATCAACTCTTTCTATTGCCGCGCCTACACCAAAGACATGCGTATGGGAATCAACCAATCCTGGAACGACAACTGCTCCTGCAAGATCTATGATCTGAGATTCATCATTTTTTTTACTGATGGCATCAGAGGTACTTCCAACATAAGCTATCTTATTGCCTGATATAACAACTGCGCTGGCATCTGGAAACCATGAATTTTCATAAGGTGCTTGATTTGATATGTTTCCGTCTGTGTCTGATTTTTCCCATTGCATGGTATAAACACGACCGTTAATGAGAATGATATCGGCATCAGATTGAACGGTGTTGCTTTCGCAGCCAAAAGCTGAAAATATGCACAGAAGAAGAGTGAATTTTTTAAACATTTTTGATATCACCCAATTGTTAATTTGTTATCAAGAATTTTCATTTCATGTAACTCAATTCTAACTCATATAATGAATCTATCAAAATGAGAGTGCCCTTCACAATGCCGAGGCGATTATGTAGTCTTATTATTATAAAAAGAAGAGGAATTTCCTGTGACAATAAAAAGAAGAAATTTTATAAAAGGACTGGGCCTATCACCGATCGCCATATCTGTGACAGGTTATAAAAAAGCAGCAGCAGATTTTGTAAGTTCTAGCCCTGAGAGAGCCTTTGGTTTCTCAGACAACAAAGTTCCAATGAATGCAGCAAATCTCTGCCCAATGCCGATATCAATCAGTAAAACAATTGCAGATTTTAATGAGGATCTTGACATTGATATGAGCGGGATGAATAGGTCGAGAATTGGCTCGATGAAAGAGGGGGCTCGTGCAGGTATAGCAAAACAGCTTCATGTCAAAAAAGAAGAAATAGCAATTACTCGAAATACATCTGAATCAAACAATATTATCGCACAAGGTTTATCGCTTAAACCTGATGACGAAATATTGCTTTGGGATCAGAATCATCCATCTAATGATGTCTCTTGGGCCGTCAGAGCTGACCGAAGTAAATGCAAGGTTGAATATTTTGATATCCCATTATCTACTGATAACTATGACAACATTATCGATATCATAGAAAATCAAATCACGAATAAGACCAGAGTTATATCTTTCACGCATATCTCTAATATAACTGGATTCAAATTGCCCGCAGCTGAGATATGTCAATTAATAAAAGAAAAATATAATGGTATTCACATTCATGTAGATGGCGCGCAGACATGGGGCGTTGAGGATGTTGATCTGACCACAATGAAATGTGATAGCTTCAGTGGAAGCTCTCATAAGTGGTATATGGGGCCAAGAGAAACTGGCATTCTCTTTGTAAAAGAATCAGTTGTTGAAAATATTTGGCCCAGTATTGTTAGTATTGGATGGGGCGGCGAAAGAGAAACATCCGCCGCTGGAGCAAAAAAGTTTGAAGCATATGGACAAAGACACGATGCCGCTCTCGCCTCTTTAGCAGAGACTGTTAAATTCCATAACGAAATCAGACCCAAGCAAATTCAAAAGAATGCATATAAAATTTCTGAATACATAAGAGAAAGCCTTTTAGATATGGATATTGATTTTGTTTCCTCCAATCATCCGGATTTTAGAAGCAATGTAATAATTCTAAGAGTGGCGCGGGAGAATAGAAAGAGGATATTAGAAAATATACTCAATGATGCAGGTGTTATTCTGGCTGGAACAGGCGGATTAAGATTGTCGCCTCACATATACAATACAATTGATCATGCTGACAGAGTGGTTAGGGCAATAAATAAATCTAAAAGGCTCTTAGGCTGATCCAAATCAATTTGATTTTATTTTATGTAAGGCATCTGTCTCTGAGCCGATTAAGATAGCTAGCCATTGAGTCTCTTTGTCACTCTCAAGAGCCATCTTTAAGGCCATTGTCAATGGCACTGAGAGTATCATTCCTACTGGACCGAAAATCCAGCCCCAAAAAAATAAGCCAATAAAAACCACCAGAGGCGATAGTCCCACACCATGCCCGAGCAACTTGGGCTCTATGAAACTTCCAAAAATTATGTTTATCAAAAAAAAGACAATGGCAGTAGTTACAGCATCACCTACTCCAAGTTGAACCAATGCCATCAAAACAGCCGGAACCGCTGCGATAATTGATCCAATAGTTGGAACATAATTCAACAGAAACGCGAACATACCCCATAACAAAGGAAAATCTAGACCAATCCAAGATGTTGCAATTGCAACGGTTAATCCAGTTATGATACTCACAACAGTCTTGATACCCAGATATCTTCCAAGATTCGAAATGTACGCTCTTTGACGAGTGAAAGAGTCACTTTTTCTGTTAAATGCAGCAGTTAACTTTATTTCGAATGTTGAAGCTTCTAACAAAATAAAAATCATCGTGAACATTATAAGAAGAGTATTTGTCAAAACATCTCGAAGGGCATTCAATATCGATGCAGCTAGACCCATTGCCCATCCAGCATCGATCACCTCACTTAGTGAAAAATCTGATTCTAAGAGAGGTAAAAAACCTGAATAAGTTAATACCAACTGATCAATAATAATGTCTAACCTGGCCTGATATGAGGGCAGTGCATTTGTAAAATCAACAATTGAGGAGCCAACAATACTCCCAATGGACATGAGCAACAGCATAATCGATGTGACTATTAATAATGCAGCTAAGACGCCAGGTACATTTCTTTCTTGCAACCAAAACATTGGTTTAAGTGTTATTAGAGCTATGAAAATAGCCAGTAAAAATGGAATTAACAATTGTGCCGCAGCTTGAAGGGAATATATTATTATGAATGAAGCGGTAAGACTTAAAAGTATCCTTATATTCTTGCTTTCTATTTGCATAACAATTTATTAATTAGATTGTGTCTGCTAAATCTAACCTTTTCGTTCTCTCTTAACAAGCTTTGCATTTAAGATAAAACCAAAAATAGAAGCCAAAACACAGAAAAATATAATGTATTGTGGCAAATACGATGCGCGATACAAATGATCTGTTATACCAGTAACTGACCATAGATCTCCACTTCCCTTACCGACGATTATTTGACCCCGCATACCCATCTCCATATGCTGAGACATGTCGCAGTGCACAAGATAATTCTTGTCTTCACTCGGAGTAATGAATGTTCCAGTTTGACTCTTTCCGCCTAAAGCTTCAATGTGGAACATGCCTGCAGGGTAAAGATACTTTGGCAGCTCATGAATCATCCACATATGTCTAACTTTGTCTTCATTTATAAATGTAACAGTTATTTTACTGCAGGGCTCAACATTCCATTCATAATCACTCATACCATAGACAGTACCGGGAACTCCTGTTGCATATTTTTTACTTGCGTAGACTGTTATTGATTTTTCGCTCCTAATCGCTTCACAACCATTTGGTAATCTGTCTATATTTTCATTCATAACAAACCCGCCATCATTATCAGACATGTCATGATGATGGTGGTGGTGATGATTCATTTGTGCCCTAGCTGAGAGGGATAACAAACAGAAGATTGTTAAGATAAAAATCCTTAAATAACTCATTTTTTCCGACCTTTTGTTATCAGATTGAATGTGCATGAGAAGAATATACCAAAGAACATTGACAATAAAATTAATCTAAATATTAAATTTATATCGTCTTTAGGATTTGAGGATATCTCTGGAGCAATATCACCCCATATTGGTAATTCTTTATCATAGTAGTCTGAACTGAAATATTGATTTAAGTTCATCCCTTTTGAAATAGGCCAACCGTTATCATTAAGAAATTCATCATATACTATTGCACTGATGTTACCTCCGGGACCGATTCCATCTGTCGTAACTCCTTTATTCTGATGATCATGGAACAGCCACATGCCTGACCCATATGAGTTTGTCCCGTCATTTGTGAAATTTAATTCAATATCATATCTCTGTGATGTTGGAACCCAAAGCACGTCCTGAGGTGAGGTTTGATTATAATTAAGAGGCACTCCATCTCGCTCAATGACTCTGAATTTATGGCCATGCGTATGGAAAGAGATTCCTTTACTGCCCCCATTAACTAATCTCAATTTTGCTTTCTTTCCTGATTCAGCAATGATGAGGGACTCCCTGAATGTATAAGGAAAAGACCGGCCATTCAGTGTGAAATAATCTACATTTGCATCTGTTATATCATAATCTCGATGCATTGATTTGGTTACAATTCTTGGGTCATTGGATTCTTGGATTCTTGAGCTTAGCTCCTTGTCGATATCCATGTAATGAATATCATACTCGCTGCCGTAAGATTGTTTTGATGATTGTGATGGAACCCTGACCTTTCCAGCACCTACGTTCATGGTCTGCAAATAATTGTTTGGTTTATTTTCTTCAATAATGAATAGACCCTGAAGACCCATTTGGACATGGACATGGGGTTGAACATGACAATGATAAAACATTGTTCCTGCTTTTCTTGGTGTCAGATTATAGGTTCTTGATTCACCTGGAAGTATTGGCATCTCACTCGCTATCGGAACACCATCGTTTCCCTCCCCATTTTCATCCAAAAAACCATGATCAGCTCCATGAAGGTGCAATGTGTGTGGCATATAATGCGTGTTCTGAACTGTTATTTTTATTATATCCCCTTGTTCAACTCGAAGAGCTGGTGACGGAATCTTTAGAGATGTCCTGGCTACTTGTGTTTCAAAATTTTCAACAGCCATGCCAGCCAATTTTGGAGCAAATACCCATAAGCCTGGTTGAATACCAGGAGCAATATCATATGTCGTAACTGGTTTTTCTGAAATTGGTGAGCTTCCATTTAACTCAGCGATTTCGAGCTTTATATGAATTTCGTCTGGATCACCATCGCCATCCAAGTCTCGACCTTTTTCTATAGCATCAGAGGACAATCCACTCTTTGAGAGTGTGTCATTACTAATATTGTTTGTTCCCAATACTGAGGCTGCAACCAAGAATGGATTATCACTAACGCATGCCCTAGATTCATTGATCTCTATACCTTCAATTGTTTGTTTATTTCCCCAGCCACTCAAATCTTCTGGACAGACTGCTTCATTGGTTTTTAAGGATTCTTGTACCTCAGATCCTGGAAGAGACACATAATCATTGGCACCAAAAAGTGAAGTCAGAGAAATTTTCAACGACAGAGGATACCACTGAGATGGGAATGAAATAAATATCCCAAGCACTGATAAAAGAAGAATAATATTGTTTTTTTTCATAATTGATTTTTGATTCAATTTAAGCTGAATACATCACTATATGTGAGGACTTTATAACTATTTTCAATAATTTGATCTCTTAACTGAGAACTCGCACTTACGCTGCGAAAATAATACTGTAGTTACTTTGTTCTGATTCCGAAGTAAACATACGAACCAAAAACCAACGATAAAAATAAAAAAGAAATGATTGCCCATGGAATATTTGCAGAACCAACAGCAAAAGGAAAAACTGAAGAATATATCGTAGGCTTGGAGGGGTGTCCCGCCGTTACTATACCAACATAATTACCGGGCTCATTGAATATATGAGTAACCATATATGAAGCATTTTCCTTGATGATAGGAGGTTGATAGAAAACTGTGTGGAGGTCAATATCCTCAATCAGGTTTATGTCTTCAATTTGAACATACTCACCTTTATCAGTAACGTTTCGAATAATTCGAAAATCAACAGCAACCTCACTGAGACTCTTGTGAAGATAATCCAAAACGAAAACTGTTTCTGATGCGTCGCCAAGATCCTCACAAAATTGCTTATCACCTGATGTTTTAGGTTGATAAGCTGTGAAATGTGCCGTGTAAAAACCTATTGTGATAATGCAACTGTCCTCTGACAACAAAACTCCTCCACCTGCATAGCAGGTCGAGATCGAGTAAAAAAAGAATAGAATGCTTAGCTGTATATTTTTTATCATTTGATCATTGTCTGGAATTTATACAGAAATATGCGTTTATTGTAATTATGAAAATTACACTGGTTTTTTCAAATTTTTTTGTGATCTTATATCTTCGATCGTGAATCCAGTATAACCATATATCATGGAAATAATCGGATTGATTAAATTAAAGAATGCGAATGGAAGATAAGCAAATGTTGCTACTCCAAGAGTTGCGCTCATGTACGCTCCACAGGTATTCCATGGTACAAGAGGTGATGTAAGTGTACCTGAATCCTCAATCACTCTTGATAAATTCTTTGGGTCTAAATCACGGTTAGCAAACTCAGCCTTAAACATTTTACCTGCGAGAACAATGGAAATGTATTGATCTGCACAAACAATATTTATACTAATACAACTAAGTATAATTCTTGATATTAATGAACCTGTGGTCTTAGCTGCATTCAATGTTGAGGAAATTATTCTTTGGAGCATGCCTGAGTGCTCTAAAACTGCACCAAATGACATGGCACTTATCACTAACCACATAGTGTTTAGCATTGATTCCATGCCACCTCGTGATAAAAGGCTGTCTATTTCAGCAACCCCTGTGGCAGAAACATAGCCTGAGGCAAGTGCTATCCATATTCCTTTTATCATTGATAAGATAAATGGCAACTCATCAGAGTTTGAAAAGACAAGAACTACGTCAGTTTGAAAAAAGAATGCCACTAAGGCACCTGATAGAGCACCAGTCAATATTGTTGGTAGCGCGGGAACTTTTTTAATTGCCATATAAAATACAAGAACAAGGGGAACAAGAGTGATTGGCGTGATATTAAATGTCTCATGAAGAGTTTGATTGAATAGCTTGATGGTTGCATCTTCGGCTTCACTGGAGACGCCCAGACCTAAGAACATGAATATAATTAATGCCACAACGAATGATGGTGCAGTCGTCCATACCATATGCCTAATGTGAGTAAATAGA
>TARA_B100001057_G_scaffold153652_1_pt1 | contig 34121 bp, 31 predicted proteins | sample TARA_B100001057 | Tara Oceans TARA_B100001057 (sample SAMEA2621839) | marine metagenome | biome: marine biome (ENVO:00000447); feature: surface water layer (ENVO:00002042); material: "saline water (ENVO:00002010), including plankton (ENVO:xxxxxxxx)" | depth 5 m | reverse complement strand
GTGTTAAAAATGTAACAGGTCTTAAAAGACCGGCTCCTTATGAGGTTGATCTTCAAAATTCTGATTGGTTTATTAATTTTATCGAATTTTTATTTAAGGGTAGATTATCCAAAATTTATAATCTTGATGAGAAGATAATTGCTCTAAATGAGTTAGTGATTACCTCATCAGGGATCTTTGTAAAATTATGTTTTAGTCTTATTTTTTCAATAGTTTTGATAACAATTTTGGTATTCTCAGAGCGAGCTTTGAGATCACCATGGGGTAGGATGATGAGAGCTATACGTGATAATGAAGATGCAGCAAAAGCAATGGGTAAAAATGTAGTTAAAAGGCACCTTCACATTTTTATAATTGGTTCCGCTATTATTGGATTTTCCGGTGCTATGTTAGTAACATATGATGGACTTTTTACACCTGCAAGCTATCAGCCATTGAGATACACATTTATAATTTGGGTTATGGTTCTGCTTGGTGGGACAGGTAACAACTATGGTGCTATTTTAGGAGCTTTTGTAGTTTGGTTTATTTGGATTGAATCAGCTCCATTTGCATTATTTTTAATAGAGATATTGATGAGTCAGACTGATGATACAAATCAATTAAAAATACATTTAATTGATAGCATCCCTTATTTTAGGTATTTGGTGATGGGTCTGGGTTTATTGCTTGTAATGAGATACCGGCCAAAAGGTTTATTGCCAGAAAAGATTATTAAAAATTAATATATCACCCCACATAGTATTGTGGGGTGATATAAATATATCTATCTAGCACCTACATTAACGAATTTACCGCCAGTATAGCTTTTTTCCAAGAATTGGCCAAAAGCTTCACCAACGTCTGTGAAATTCACATCGGTAGCACCCTGATAGTTTATTGAATTACCAGCTTTTAATAGCCTTAAACCTTTTGCAAGCTCGCCTGCATAGATTTTAGAGCCAGTTCCATTGGCAACTTTCTGGATGTTATCAGCAATACTTCTGCCATCTAGTGAACCTTTACAGCCACTTATATCACAGTCTCCTGCTTGCATTGCAAGCATTAATAGTGCTGCTGCATCATATGACTCACCAACATAAACGCCATTTGGATCTACACCATTATCTGATGCATATGTTTGGAATTTTTGGAACGAAGCGCCAAGTGAACCTGGAGTTGAACCCCATGAACCATCTAGCTCATTACCAAAGGCATCCTCAAGTGAAGTTCCAATCATACCATCGCCTAGAGCGAACTTATCAAATGAACCTGTATCTAATGCACCACGTATGATTTGATTTCCACCTTGATCAATATAACCAAGAACTGCAAGTGCATCACCACCTGCTGCAGATAGAACTCCAACTTCTGCGCTATAGTCTGCCTTGTCACCTTCGTGAGCTATTTTTGCAGTTACTTCAATTCCTAAAGCTTCAGCTGATGCCTCGTAAACGTCAGCCAAACCTACACCATAGTCAGTATTAACATAAGTTATAGCGACACTCTTTACACCTTTGTCAGCAGTTATTGCTGCTAGAACTTGACCACCCCTTGCGTCTGATGGAGCCGTTCTGTAAAACAAACCATTGTCTTCTAATGTTGTCAAAGCGGGTGAAGTTGCCGCCGGTGATATATTTGGAATACCATTTGGCATTCCAACATTTTGAGTTACTGCTTTTGTAACTCCTGAGCAGTCTGCACCAAATATTGCTACGACACCCTCTGCAATGGCGACTTCTGCTGCTGTAACAGCTGCAGCTGAGTCAATACATGTCGCATCACCCTTTACAAGAGTAATCGTTGATCCATCTAATAGCTCACCCGATGCATTAACTTCATTGAATGCCAGCTCCGCACCATCTTCCATTGGTGGAACAAGTGATTCCAGGGGGCCAGTATAACTCATAATCATACCAACCTTTACCTCATTCGCTTGGGCAGTACCCAATCCAAAAGTTACAAAGGCTAGCATAAACATAAAAATTCTAAGCATTTTTTTTCTCCCTTTTAAAATTTAATATTTGTATAATAGTTTAAAAAAAAGAAAAATAATATACTAAAGTATATATTGTAAATTTCTGTTTTTTGACAATAACTCTAAATGTGATTTTATGTTTTATTAAATTTATAAAAATATATTTTTATATGCAAAAAATAATAAAATCAGAGGATCAGATATGTTTAAATTAGATAAGCGATTGGAACAAGATACAATATTCATTAAGAACCTTAATTTATCAAAATTATTATTAATGAATAATTCGAATTTTCCTTGGCTTATTCTAGTTCCAATGAGAGAAAACCTTATTGAACTGATAGATCTATCAAAAACTGATCAACAACAATTACTATCCGAAATAAGTTCATTATCTAGATTTCTAAAAAAAACTGACCCTAAAGGTAAAATAAATATTGGCACTCTTGGTAATATTGTAAATCAATTGCATATACACATCGTAATCAGAAATAAAAACGATCTAGCCTGGCCAAATTCGATATGGGGCTTTGATAATCATTCCCCATACTCAAAAGAACAATCGCTGAAGTTATTAGAAGAAATTAGTAACTTTCTAAATGAAGAGGATAATATTCCTAACGAATAGTTTTTTAAATTAAATATTAATGATATGTGTGATACATATTTTTAACATAAAATTATGCAACTGTGATACTGAAGGTATTATAAATTAAAAACTATATAAAATTTCAACAAAAATGAAAACATTTCAAGAAATGGATTTTCCAGAGTCTCTTGCTCATACTTTAAATCATATGGAATTTAAGGAGCCTACACCTGTACAGGCTAAAGCAATTCCATTAGCAATAGAGGGAAGGGATATTCTTGGTTCAGCTCAAACTGGTACTGGCAAAACTGGAGCTTTTGGCATACCCCTCGTATTAAAGTTAATTACAAACCCAGATAGTTTTGCAATTGTTATGACCCCCACAAGAGAACTTGCAACACAAGTTATGGGTCAAATAAGCGCGATGTTAGGTAAGAAAACAAAAATTAGATCAGCTCTCTTGATTGGAGGTGGATCAATACAGAAACAATTAACTCAACTAAAGAACAAACCTCGAGTAATTGTAGGTACCCCAGGGAGAATTAACGACCACTTAAATCGTAAAAGTTTAAAACTTGACTCGGCTGATTTTCTTGTTCTCGACGAAACTGACCGTATGTTAGATATGGGTTTCACAATACAAATCGAAAATGTTCTAAAATTTATGCCAAATAAAAGGCAAACTCTATTATTCTCTGCAACTTTACCAGCAAATATTGTACGAATTTCAAAAAAATATCTTACAAATCCGGCACGTGTGGATGTTAGTGACAATGCTGGTCCACCGATTAGTATTAAACAAGATATACTAAGAATTAAAGATTCAGATAAATATCCAAACTTATTATCGCAACTAAAGGAACGTAATGGTTCTATCATAATATTTGTTAAAACTAAAAGTAGTACCGAAAAGCTTGCCAAAAAATTATCTAATGATGGTTTTAGTACTGATGCTATACACGGAGATCTTAGGCAAAGTAAACGTGAGCGTGTTCTTCGAAATTTTCGTAACATGAAGTATAGGATTTTGGTAGCGACTGATGTTGCTGCGAGGGGGCTCGATATTCCCCATATTCAGCATGTTATAAATTATGACATACCTCAATGTGCAGATGATTATATCCATCGCATAGGAAGAACAGCTAGAGCTGGAGCTGATGGTGGTTCACTTGTCTTAGTGACTCAATCTGATAAAAGTAAATGGAAGGTTATAGAAAAGATACTAAATTTTGAATCTAATGATTTTAATACCAATAAAAATATAGTAGAAACAGATAGTTATAAACCAAAACAAAGAAAACGGTTTAAGTTTAAATTCAAAGCAAAAAGCTCTTCATTCCAAAAAAGAAAAACTAAGAAAAGATCTGCGAAAAAAAATAATATACAGTAAACAATTTTTTCTGATAATCTTTTCTATATGAATTCAATAACAGGAGTAATGTTCATGTTTGATAATTCAATACCATACATTAAACACCAAGGTACATCAATGCCTAGACTAGGTCTTGGTACTATGGCGCATCCTGAACCTGGTGAAGCGGCTAACCTAATCTCTTATGCTCTAACATCTGGTTATAGACATATAGATACGGCGCGCAAATATGGCTCTGAAGAATGGGTAGGTGAGGGTATTAAAAAATCAGGCATCCCACGTGAAGACATATGGGTAACTACAAAAGTTACTGAAGATAATGCCAAAGCAGATGACTTTGCCCGTTCTGTTGAAGCAAGCCTAAATGCTATGCAACTAGATTATGTTGATCTATTATTAATTCATTGGCCTTCAAGAGATATTCCATTAGAAGAAACACTTGGCGCCCTCGCAAAAGCAAAAAATGAAGGTTATGCGTTGAATATTGGAGTCTCAAACTTTACCGTTAATCTAATGGATCAAGCAGTAAAACTGTGCCCAGAAAAATTATTCTTAAATCAATTTGAATACCACACATATATTAATCAAAGTAAGGTAATTGAAGCTTGTAAGAAGCATGATCTCCTTATGACTTGTTATGTGCCACTTGGTAGAGGTAAAATTTTACAAGATCCAATCTTGAAGGAGATTGGTGATATTCATGGTAAATCAATTGCACAAGTTGGACTCAGGTGGCTAATACAACAAGAGGGGACAATAGTTATCCCAGGAGCTAGAGCGACTCCAAGGATTGATGAAAATATGAATATATTTGACTTTGAACTAAGCGGTGAAGAAATGAATATGATATCCAAACTACAAGCAAACAATCATCGTGCCGTGAACCCAGAAGTACGTCGTCCTGTTTGGGATTAATAAATAAAAATTTTTAACTAGGAAATTTTTTATTCCAAAAACCTGAAAACCAATTTAAATACTCACCATATGACAAAGTATTCAACTTAAGAGATCTCTTTATTTTATTTACTTCAGTTTGTTCTTCTAAATCAACATCCAATGAATCGTTAATTCGGTTTATCATATTGAACATGGCAGCTAATATAGTCATTTCAACAATTTGTTTTTCAGTAAAAACTTCTTTTAACTCATCAAAAAGTTCATTATTTGAGGCCGCTTTATTATTGGTAACTGCTTCTGCCCATCTAATCGCAAGAACTTCGTCTTTAGAAAAAAGATCCGGATTAGAAAAGTCATTTAGTGAGAGTGCCTGTATATGCTCTTCTTCAATCCCTGCAGCTTGTCCTAAAGCAGTATTATGGGCATAACAATATTTACAGCCATTCGTGTGACTCGTTTTAATTACTATTAATTCTTTTAACTTACCTGAAATATCAGTTCCAACCCACTCTCTTTGGGCAAGTGCATTAATAGGAAGAAATGCCATTGCTAAATATGGAGAATTACTCAAAGTTTTATGAAAGTTTGGAACTCTTCCAAGTAATTTTGGAACCATATTATAAAATTCTTGATCTTCTGGATTCAGATCTGTTTGCTGTACTGCTTTTACTCGTGACATTTTTTACCTCACTATAGTTTAAAAATAAGCTTCATCAGGACCAATCGTTGGCTTCCATTCACAATTCCCAAATGGTCCATCGCCATTATTAGATACATAAGCTATCCGTCCATCTGGTATACTTTGGTCGGGATTCTTTGAGAATAAAGTCTTTTGAAGCCAATCCATAATATAGTGATGACAATCCAATTTACCAAGATTTGGGATATTCCATAAAGGATGGAATTGATCTTCAATAACCCACATTTCTTTTTTACATGTAAGGTCTTCAAACACCTCAACTGCATCTTCCAATGGGCAGAGGGGGTCAAATTCTCCCGTAACAAGTAAAGTTGGGCATTTTATTTTATCAGAATAGCCCTTTACCGTCATATTAGCTGACATTTTATCAAACTCATCTTCATCCTCCAGTCCAGCCATATACATAAACATCTGCTTAAAGCGTGGTGATGAAACAGAAAAAATAGTATTATTAGGATTAAAGCAGGCTACACCACTTGCTATTGCTGCAGCGCGGTGATCATAACTTGCAAGCCTAAGTGACCAATAACTTCCCATACTTACACCGTATATTCCAATTCTATCGTGATCTACTTCTTCTCGAGTTTGCAAATAGGACATGACGGCCGCTCCTGCACGCTCATAATTTTCACCAACTGCACGAATTTTTTGCATATTTGAATTGCCTTGACCTGGACCATCCATTGAAATTACATGCATACCTCTGTTAATGCCTAGATTATTCATGACTTTTGGAAAATATTCCTTGGTCTGATCCATACCTGGTACGTAAACAATACATGGTGCTTTACGCCGGTCAGGTAGCAAATGCAGGAGGCATGATATCGTTTTGCCATCATCGAAAGGTACCTCTATACGTTCAATAGGATAGGGCGATAAAGCACTTCTTCTATCAACCATTTCAGTTAATTTTTTCGTTAAGTAGATTTTTACAGGGTTATCGTCATAATAAATAGGGTGCTGTGCCATTCTATATGACTCTACAGCATGTTCGTAATGTTCAAGTGCAGTCATCAGAAAACCTTGTTTCTCCGCTTGCTTTGCAAGAGCTTCATCATGTTCAGCTTTTTGACGCCACATTTTTGGAAGCATTCTATAATTATGGGCACGTTTTGGTGTCTCCCAATCATCTCTTTCAAAATTTTGAACTCTTCCACGCATATTAAGCGCAAGATCGAGCATCCATTGCTGCTCATCTCTTTTTGTTCGTCCTGGACTCATTGTATATTCCCCTGTAATAAATTTTGATTTTCTGGTAAGTAAAAAAATATATCAAAAATATTCAAATACTAGATAATTGTAATTTAATAAATTGATCTTGCAATAAATTATTTATTAAGGTTAAACTTATTCTTTAATAACTAAATAGATAAACCCTTATGAGTGTTTTACAGGAAAGCCCTTCGAGTGGCTCTGGTTTATTGGCTATATTTTGTGATCTCACTACTGAAGATCAATTGGAATTTTATCCATGGTTAACAGAAGAAATGTTTCCAGCTCGCCGCAATATTGGCTTTAAAAGCTGCGCTAGTTTTAGACTTATTGATGGAGACGGATCTGAGTTCTTAACTCTTTATGAAGTGCCTAATGTGGGATATCTGTATGATAAACCATATCAGCAGCTAAGAGAAAATAGATCTGTTAAAGATAGGTCCTATCACAAAAAATTTATAAATCCAAAACGTTATATATTATCTTGGGTTGGTCCAGAAAAGAATAATGGTACTTATGGTTTCTCAGAATATTTAAATATAAATCGTTTTGATGTTTTAAATAAACATAATGAATTATTTAACTCCTACTTCATCACAAGGTATTTACCAACTGTTGTAAATGATAATGAGCTAATATCAATTCGAAGGTATGTATCAATAGAAGGAGAACATAAAAATTTTGTTATTGAGGAATATGATGAGAAAAATAATCTATCAAATTCGGTTTTGGGATCCAATGAATTATTTTCTGAAAATAGAATTACCTCAAAATATAAAAGGATAATCCAAAGTAAATAGAATAGGTGTGAGATGAATACAAAAAATGAAATCGATATTAAAACTTTAAAGAAACTATATTCAGAGCCTAGGCCGACCTCAATAGCAAAGGTGCAATATCAAATTGATGAATATAGTGCGGAATATATAAGTAGATCACCTTTTCTAATTTTAGGTACAGAAGGAGACGTGTCCCCCAAAGGCGACTTTCCTGGCTTTGTGAAAGTTATTGATAAAAAAACAGTATGTATACCAGATCGTTCAGGTAATAACCGTTTAGACTCATACATAAATATATTATCAAACCCAACAGTAGCTGTAATGTTCTTCATACCGGGTATAAGTGAGACATTAAGAATACGTGGTACAGCGGAAATTACTGATAATAAAAAGTTGCTAGAAACGATGTCAATAAAATCAATAATTCCAAAAACGGCTCTTATTATTCATATAAAGGAAATATATCTTCATTGTGCAAAAGCAATTGTTAGATCAGGTATATGGGACCAAAAAAATATAGTTAAAAACTATTCAACAAGAGAAATGTTTTCAAGTCACGTTGGAAAGAATATTGACGAATTTAGTGATTATTATGATAAATCAATCCGTTCTGTAATCGATGATGAAGGTCGTAAATAGAATTAACTTAAGATAGATAAAATTAACTTGTCATTAATAATTAATTTAATTATATTTTGAGGTAGTGTTATTTTAACCTATTTTTAAGGGAGGTTCATAATGAAATTTAATACTATTATTAAAACAGTTACTGCTTCAGTTTTTGGCGCAGCTATGCTGTTAACAGGGGGAGTTGCGCAAGCGGATTATCCTTGTAAAGAAGCGACATTCATCGTTCCTTATTCTCCAGGCGGTGGTTCTGACCAAATGGCAAGACGCCTAGTTCCTGGTTTAGAGGAAGCATTGGGAGTGAGTGTTAATATAGTTTATAAAACTGGTGGCGGTGGCGCTGTTGGTTTTAGCGAGTTACACAGATCAAAAGCAGATGGTTGTACATTCTCAAATACAGTTGTGCCTAATGTTATTATTAGTTCAAAAGGCGACGGTGTTGGCTACAAACCTGGTGATTTTGAATATATTGGTATGACTGAATCTTCAGCCGGAACTTTAATGGTTCCACTAGATAGTAAATACCAAACAATTGACTCATTTGTTGCTGCTGCACTTGAAAACCCTGGCATGCTAACTGTAGCCGGAACTGGTGGTAGTGGATTATCAAGATGGAACCAACTAGAAGAAGTTTTAGGTATTGAAACAACTTATGTACCTGTCGGAGGTGGTGTTGGTAAAATGATACCTATGCTAGCAGGTTCTCATATTGATGGCGCAGCTACTGGTGCAAACCATGCAACAAAACATAAAGCAATTGTTAATGCAATACTTGTTGCCGGTGCAAATGAAGTTCCGACACTTCCTGGTATCCCAAATGAACCAGATTGGAACTACGTTATCACTTGGGGTCTAATGGCTCCTCCTGGAACACCTGCTGATGTTGTTGAAACATTAAATGCAGCAATGAATAGTGCAGCTCAAAGCTCATCTGTTCAAGAAGCACTGATCAATGGTGGTTACGTACCACATAATATGTCAGTAGCTGAAACTAATGCATTTATGGATGGTGAAATTGCAAAATATGCTGACTAATTATTTAGTTTAGCTAAATTATTACCCCAGCAAATCAGAAATTAAAATTCGCTGGGGTAATTTATAATCAAATATTTATGTATCTCGATACATAATGTCACAAAGAATTTAAAAATAATTGTCATGTTTAGGGGTGTGGTAGATGATTGAAGCTTTTTTTATGGCCATAAGTCCGTCATATTTAATGTATATGACAATTGGAATATTATTAGGACTCGTTGTTGGAACACTTCCAGGCTTAACTGCCACAATGGGAACAGCGTTATTAGTGCCTTTCACCTTCGGTTTACCAACGGGTGAAGGTATAGCCATGCTTGGTGGACTATATGTCTGTGCTATGTTTTCTGACGCCATACCTGCTTGTTTAGTAAACACTCCTGGGACACCTGCCGCTATGGCTACGGGATTTGATGGACACCCCATGGTTAAACAAGGGAGAGGGCAAGAAGCTATAGTTGCGGCTTGTTTTGCCTCTGCACTTGGCACAATTTTTGGTGCTGCGTGTTATCTTTTATTGGCATGGCCGATGGTATCAGTCGCATTAAAATTTGGCCCACCACAATTTTTCTGGCTTGGTGTTTTTGCCCTAACTATTATTGGTAGCTTAGCAGGAAAATCTATTCTTAAAGGTCTTGCTGGCGCTGCCATTGGTATAATCATCAGTTGTGTTGGTATTAGTCATGCTGCTGAAATAAATAGATTCACCTTAAATATTCCTGAATTAAGAGGTGGAGTATCATTAGTTGCAGGCTTAATTGGTGTCTTTGCAGTACCACAAGTTTTAAGTATGATACTTGATTTAAAGAAACAGGAGTATGTTGCTGAGTACAAACCAGAAAGTGGCGTAATATTAAGAACAATAAAAAAAGTAATATCAGCTCCTATTCATTTTCTACGATCCGCGGTTATTGGAAGCTTTATTGGTATTCTTCCAGGGGCAGGTAGCCCTATCGCAGCGATTGTGTCTTACAACGAGGCAATAAGGTGGAGTAAAGATAAATCACAATACGGTAAAGGAGATATACGTGGAGTTACAGCCTCTGAAATTGCAAATAATGCAGCTGCTCCTGCTGCAATGATTCCACTTGTAACATTAGGCGTTCCAGGATCTGCACCTGCTGCTGTTATTGCTGGGGCTCTGATGCTCAGAGGTTTAAATCCTGGTCCTGAACTTTTTGGAACTAACGCCGCATTAGTATATTCTTTTGGTTGGTCTCTTCTTCTAGCTGGGATAATTGTATTTTTTATTGGTATGATTGCAACGCCTCTTTTGGTGAAGATAATAAAAATACCTCTTCGTCTTCTGGCCCCATTGATAATGTTTCTTGCTATAATAGGTGCATATGCAATTCGAAATAATATATTCGATGTCTACCTAATGTTAATAATTGGTATATTTGTATTTTTAGTTCGAAGACTTGGATTTCATCCTGGACCAATTGGACTAGGGTTAATACTCGGCCCTATTATCGAACCTTCTTTAGTACAGTCATTATACATATCACATGCAGTCGGAGTTCAAAAAGTATACTTTACAGGATCTGTGAATATCATACTAATAAGTTTATCTGTAATTTCAGTTAGTGCTGTGGCAATTTCAAGATTCAGATCCAAGGGAAAGTCAGTATTTGATTAATAGAAAGTAATCTTGGGATAAATTGTAAGAGTGAAAAATATGAAAAAATTTTTAAAAATTATTCAAGACAGCGATTTTGTAACTGGAATATTATTATTAATTATCGCATCCTTTTCCTATGGTGGTGTTGATGAGGGTATATGGGACGGTTATGGTTATATTGACTGGGTTTTCCCTATAATGTCATCTTTCTTACTATTTGCAATATCTGCTGTATATCTATCTATTGGAATAATCAAATTAGTAAAAGGTAATATTAATGATGATTTAAAAATTGAGATGTCACAAATTCCATCAATTATAAATGTTGTTGTATATTTATTATTACTATTTATTTACCTAATATTACTTTATATATTCGGATTTTGGATTGCGAGTATTTTGCTTTTATGGTCTGGTATAGCATACTTTAGGGGTGAAAAGAATATTCGTTCCATTAGCAAATCACTTGGCATTGCACTTCTCACATGTCTAATAGCATATATAGTCTTTACCTATGTATTTTGGGTTCCATTCCCAGAGTCTCGGGTATTTATGTAGTAATTTTTTAAGATTAAAGAAAAAAAGAAAGGATTTAGAATGTCACGACCATATTATAAGCCAGATCCAATTGTTGGAGGAGGTGGAGCTCAGTATATAAGTGCAGAATATAAATTAAATGAGCCATGGGAAGAACAGGCTAACAATATAAAGTTAGTTGGGCATTCGAAGCTTAATGGTTGGGGCGATGCTTTTCAAATACAAGTATCTAATGGGATATGCTACGTTGCAGCCTCAGGAATTAATGGGCATGACGGGATGACTATACTCGATGTAAAGGATCCATCAAAGCCAAAAATACTAAATCAGATATCAGATTCACCTGGTGCACGAACTCATAAAGTTCTGAAAATTAATGATGAAATTATGATAACTAATTCAGAATTAAGACCAAATTTAATAGATCAATATCCTGATTTAGTTGGTGGTCTCAAAGTGTTTGATATTTCTGATCCAATTAATCCGAAATTCCTCAGATATGTTAAAACAGATGGGTATGGTGTTCACAGACCTATTTATGATAGAGAAAGAAAATTACTTTATAGTTCAGGTTATAGAGATGGCTTTGATAAGAAAATCCTATTAATTCATGATATGAAAGATCCAGCTAACCCTGAGTTTATAGGGCAAGGATGGGTTGAAGGACAAAAACATGGTGAGAATTATTCCTGGGATAACTCAATAGTAAAAAATGAAGCATGGTGCCATGAGGGTAACCCTTGGGGAAATTATGTGACAGCAGGTTGGTGGGACGGCGGAATAGTATTATTCGATTGCACCGATCCATCTAATCCAAAATTTCAATGGAGACATAATCCTCATGAAACGCATGGTTGGGCAGGTTGCTTTCATAGTTTTCTTGTACCTAAAGGTTCTGAATTTGGTATAATTACCCAAGAGACTGTAACTGTAAATTGCGAACATCCTCCAGCACACATAACTTTCTATGACTTAAGAAATAAAGATATACCTATGCCAATAAGTACCTATATGCCCTTCGATATTGATCCAATAGAAATGAGACCAAAAGACCAAAAATGGGGACAGACTGGTTCAAGACATGGCGCTCATAATATATGGCTTGACATGGAAAAAGATGACTTAATATACATCGCTTGGTTTAATGCTGGATTGAGAATAATTGATTGGAGTAATCCATTTAATCCAAAAGAGGTTGGGTCATATATTCCGGCAGGCAACAAAGATAGGTGTTGTCCGCAGAGTAATGATGTCTATGTAGATAAAGAAACAGGACTAATTTATATGTCAGATAGGTGGGGCCTCGGACTGCATATTCTTGAATATACAGGTTAAAAATTAATTAGAAAACTTATTTACTAGATAGAATCCGAGTGCAACAGAAGGACCGATTCCGAATGCAAATAATAGTGTTCCCATTCCTACAGTTCCACCTAAATACCAACCAATTGATACAACAACTATTTCCATAAGTGCTCTTACAAGTGCAATTGGTAAATTAGTTTTTTCTTGCAATCCAGTCATTAAACCATCTCTTGGTCCAGGACCCAAGTTTGCTATTAGGTAAAAACCACTTCCAAGACCAACTAGTAAAACCCCAATTATTGCCAGCAAAATCTTATTCTGATAGAGAAATGGTGTTTCAAAAAATAGTATTGATACATCCAACATTATTGCGACTATAAATATGTTTAAGACTGTTCCAAAACCAGGTTTTATATTTAAAAAAATCCAAAAGAAAAAAACAGTTAAGCTTATGAAGAATGTTACAAAGCCAATAGATTTATCTATATTAAGAGATATCCCTTGAGCTAGTACAGTCCATGGCGCAGCACCTGTTGTGGAGACAATCAATAAACCTTCTCCCGTACCAAATAAAATTAAACCAAAGACTAGAAAGAAAAATGTTTGAAATCTTGGTTTTAAATTCTGGGGTTTTGAAGAACTCCAGGAGGTTTTTGGAACTTTTTTTATTCTTAAGAACATTTATCCATCTAACTATAATTAAATACCTTGTTACTTCTTATATGATATATTTTTCCATTGTAAACAAAATATTTATCAATCGTAAATTCAACTTTTTTCTTTTTTAAAAAGTTAATAATTGGTTAAATAAATGTTGCAAATTACATTTTTTATAATAACATAATGAGGTTATATTTTATCAGTAGGGAGGTAAACAAATGACAAAAAAAATATTAGGACTTAATATATTAGGTCTATTTGCTTTCGTAGCATTAACTGTTTTTCCAATTCAAAGTACATACGCAGATAACATCAAGATTGGTGCATCAATGCCATTAACCGGTAACTTTGCTGTACCTGGTTCAAAACATCTTGAAGGATATGAAATGTGTGTAGACATAATTAATAGACATGGTGGATGGTTAGGCAAAGAAGTAGAATTAATTGTCAGTGATAATCGATCTGACACTGAAACTGCGATATCTCAATATGAGAGATTTATCAATGTTGATAATGTTGATTTAACCTTTGGAACTTTTTCAAGTAAATTAACATTCCCAATCTCACCAATTCTTGCAAAGTACAACGCAATTCATCCAATACCATCTGGTGGTGCTTTGAGAATTTTTTCACAAGGTCATAAAAATTTATTTTATTTCCAAGCTAGTGCTGCCGAATACGTAGGTACAAATATGGTTGGACTAATTAATGACCTAGTAGATGATAAACCATCAAGTGCAGCTGTTGTGCATGCTGATGATTTCTTTGCTAACTCAATTGCAACTGGATTGCTAGGTGAAAAAGTTGTAATGCCTGGTAGTGGTGATTTAGTTGAAGATCTTGCGCCAGGATATATCAAAGCTGCGGGAATTGATCTTGTCTATCATGAGCAATGGCCTGAAGAAGGTTTTTCAGATTGGTTAGTTCTTGCTAACTCAATTAAGAACTCTGGTGCAGATTTGGTTATTGGTCTTATGGCTTCACCAGAAGAGGCAACACAGTTCACAAGAGCATTAAAGACTGTAAAACATAATCCAAAACATATTCTTCTCTCTCAAGGTACTCAAAAAGAGTTTTATGAGGGCTTAGGATCTGATGCAGATGGTGTTATTATTATGTCAGCATACCATCCAAAAGCTCCGTTCAAAGCTTCGCTTGCTGGCTTGCAAATGAATAATGCTGATTTTGCTGCTGAATATCATATTAATACAGGTAATAAACCAGATGAAGATGTTGCAATTACATTTGCACTTTGTCAGGGTATTGACCAAGCTGTAAGGGCAACAGGTTCAGTTGACGACCAAACTATTATGGATTGGTTGCATGCTAGAACTGAGAATGATCCGGTAACTACAGTTCTTGGAAATTTTGCCTGGGATGATAGAGGTCTACCTCTAGGTAAATCTTTCTTAATGGTTCAATGGCAAGAAGGTGGTGAACTTGAGTTCGTTTATCCAACGAATGAATTTGACACTGCAGATCTAGTTGATCCAAAACCACAGTGGTAATGAAATAGAATTTATGCAGCCAATTTAAAGATTGGCTGCATATTTTATTTGAGTTTTAAAAAATGATATCAATTAAAAATGTTACAAAAAGATTTGGCGGTATCGTTGCAGTTAATGATTCCTCATTTAGTGTAGCGGAGTCTTCTATATGCTCTTTAATTGGTCCAAATGGTGCTGGAAAAAGTACACTATTTAATTGTATATCTCGAGTTTATCCAATTGATGAGGGTGAGATTCACCTTGGAAATATTAGAATCGATAAGATGCCCGCTCATAAAATTGCGACACTAGGTGTCGGGCGTTCTTTTCAGCTCACCAGAGTTCTGGATGAATTATCAGTTACCGAGAACCTATCATTACATACTTCAGCAGGTTTTAATTTTCATCTACTAAAAGCTGCAGTTACAAAAGAAGATAATGAGAGAGCCGAGCAAATAATGGAATTTCTTAATATAACTCATATAAGAGATTTACCAATGAAGGAACTATCTTACGGTCAAAAGAAATTATTAGACTTGGGATCAGTATTAATGGGTAACCCGAGTGTCATTCTATTGGATGAACCTGCAGCAGGTGTCAATCCTCGTCTTTTGGAAACAATCTTAGAGCGAATATTAGTTTTAAAAGATCAAGGTAAAACAATACTACTTGTGGAACACAACATGGAACTAGTTATGGGTATAAGCGATAAAGTCGTTGTCATGGCAGCAGGATCAATAATTGCAAACGGCTCACCAGAAGAAGTTCAAAATAATAAACAAGTATTAGAAGTATATTTAACAGGTTAATTTATTATGGCTGAGTGTATGTTGAAAATAGATGATGTGGTGGCCGGTTATGGCTATGGTCCAGATATAATACGAAACATAAATCTGGAACTTAATAAAGGAGATATTAAATGCATTATCGGCCCAAATGGAGCTGGAAAATCAACAGTTTTAAAAGCTATTGCCGGCATTATAGAACCCCGTAAGGGAAAAGTTACATTTAATTCAGAAAGTGGTCATATTGATCTTGCTGGTATGGAAACATATGAAATTATGAAAACAGGATTATGCTTTATCCCCCAAGATAGATCTTTATTTAATACACTTACTGTGACTGAAAATCTTGCTATGGCTGGTTACACGGTAAATGATAAGAAAGATTTAAAAATTAGAATTGAAGAAGTTCTTGAGACGTTTCCTAGACTCAAAGAGAGATTATCACAATATGCAGGTACAATGTCTGGGGGAGAGCAACAACAATTAATATTCGCCAGAGCTATTATTTTAAAACCGCGCGTTATATTAATTGATGAACCCTCACTTGGACTAGCGCCAGCAATAGTAGAGCAGGCTTTTCAACATATTGAAAATATCGCATCAAAAGGAGTTGCAATATTGCTTGTTGAACAAAATGCAAGAAGAGGTTTGTCATCTTCCAATTATGGTACGGTCATGGATCTTGGGGAAATTGTTTTCGAAAAAAAAGCAGATGAGGTTCTGAATGATGATAGAATTCAAGAACTATATTTAGGAAAAAGAAAGAAAAAATAATGTTTATTCTTCAAACAATCATCTTAGGATTATGCCTTGGTTTTGTATATGCGCTAATGGCAACAGGATTAACCTTAATCTTTGGTGTTATGAGAATTGTTAATTTAGCTCATCCGATATTTATTTTAGTTGGTGCATTTGTTGCCTATTATTTATTTGTGATATATGGAATTGATCCAATATTAGCTATACCGTTATGTGCCGCAGTAACAGCCCTTCTTGGTGCAATAACATATAAGCTTGTATTCGAAAAGGATGCTGGTGCACAAACTTACTCAGAAATGACGGTTTTACTGACTTTTGGAACAGCTATGGTTTTAGACGGAACATTGTCATATTTTTTTAAGAATACACAAAGAATTACTTCACCGCCTTATGCTACAGATGCTATATTTATTGGTGATATTTTTTTACCAACAGCGCAATTATATTCGGGTCTACTGAGCATCGGGTTAATTATTGCTTTAGGTTTATTCTTGAAGTTTAGTAAATTGGGTATAGCCATTCGTGCCACCTCTCTTAGCCGAGTAAATGCTGAATTAGTTGGTATTAACGTTAAGTTTGTATGCCTGTTCTCTTTCATATTAGGTTGTGCTTTGGCTGGATGCGCAGGTGCACTTGTAAGTTTTGTTTTCTCATTTTTCCCGGCAAAACACTGGGAGTGGATTGCGATCCTTATGTCTCTTGTAGTATTAGGTGGGATGGGTAGTATATTAGGTGTCGTAATATCTGCTGCTATATTAACTGTAATGGCATCGCTGGTTGGTGCTTTCATTGCTCCTGCTTGGTCTACACTTGTATTCTTCGTGGCTTTATTCGTAATGTTATTAATTAAACCACACGGAATGTTTGGAAAATATTTGGAGTAAAGCCGATGGACTCAAAAAAAATAATACCGCTATTTGTATTATCTATATTAATTTTATTTCCACTAATACAATTCTTTCCTGCTCAGTTTGGAAATCAAAACTACGTACTACATTTAATGTTATATGCGTTTTATTATATTGTAATGACAAGCAGTTGGAATATTATTGGTGGTTACGGCGGTTTCATTTCAGTTGGACATAATGCATTTTTATGTGTTGGTGCATATATTGCTGGTTACTATTCAATTATGTGGGGTGTATCACCGTTTTATCTAATTTTATTGGCTGGTATTGGAGCTGGTCTATTTGGTTTCCTGGTTGGGTTAATCACTTTAAGAGTCAGAGGTCCTTCTTTTATTATCTCCTCAATAGCTTTAATAATGATCTTGAGAATTATTCTTGATAGATGGGAGCTCGTAGGCGGGGCTAGTGGGATTACCTTACCTTATAATTCACTATCAATTGAATTTTCAAAATTCCCTCATTATTATGGCTTCTTAATACTCTGTATTATAGCTATATATATGAATTGGTATGTCCGACATTCTAAATTTGGACTTGCTTTAAGAGCTATATCACATGATGAGACTAGGAGTGCTGTAGCTGGTATAAATGTAAAATATATAAAAGTTACAGCATTTGTTTTATCTACCTTTCTTATTGGTTGTGCTGGTGCAATTTGGGCTGATTATTTGACCTATGTTAGGCCAAATATATTTTTAATTATATTAATAGCTGCAAATGTTGTGCTAATGGTCATACTAGGTGGTATGGGGACAGTAGCGGGGCCAATAATTGGAACGATTATATTTATCGCGTTCAATGAGTTAATATTATCGTATTTAGGTGCAACAGAATTAAACTTATTATTTACTGGTTTACTTCTGGTAGTGACTTTATTATATTTCCCAAATGGAATAGTGGGCACGCTTAAGAACAAGGGGAAGCTGCCAAAGTTTTTAGACTGGGGTTAAAAAATATTGTCAGCATCAGGTGACACAAGTAAAGACAAAATCTCGAAGAAAAAAATTAGCTCAAGATTTTGGTCTGAATATATAGTTAAATATAAAAATAAGATTTATATTTCTATTGTACTTATGGTTATTGTGGCCATGTGCAGTAGTTTTTATCCATTATTAATTAACTGGACTTATGACCTATTAGAAGAGGGAAACAGTTCTTATCTTTATTTAATACCAATTCTTATTATTTCTATTGCATCCCTCAAGGGTATATCTCGTTACATACAAGTACTTATCGTAAGCAAAACAGCTTTATCTATAAATGGTGATTTCCAAAACAAGTTATTTCAGAAAATTATGAATTCTAATATTGAAATAATCGAAACTAATGGAGCTGGGAATCTTATATCAAGATTTATAAATGATACAAACTTAATAAATGAAGCATTAAATAGAATTATTAATAGCCTAATAAGAGATGGACTAACGGCTCTTGTTTTAATAGGTGTTATGTTTTATCTAGATTGGACCTTGGCACTAATCACTTTCCTATTATTTCCAATCGTTTCAGTCCCAATCTACAAAATCGGACAAAAAATTAATATCTTGTCTAAAAGAGCCCAATCTCAAGTTGGTGAATTAACCACATTATTGAACCAGAACTTTCAAAATATTCAAACTATCAAATCATTCCAATTAGAAGAAAAAGAAATTAGTAATACCAAAGTTCAAATATTTAAACGAGTAAGTTATTTGTATAAGATGGTTAGAGCTCGAAGAATAATTGAACCAATAATTGAAATTATTAGTGGGGCTTCTATTGGCTTTATTCTAACCTATGCTGGTTATAGAATAATAAATGGACAAAGCACCATCGGTGAACTTACTGCATTTATAACTGCATTAATCATGATATCTGACCCTATTAGATCACTTGGAACACTTAATGCAGTATATCAAGAAGGAATAGCTGCAGTAGATAGGGTTTATAATTTATATGATAGCTGTAATGAGATTAAAGATGTAGAAAATGCAAAAGAACTAGACACCAGTAGGGCAGCTTTAGCTTTTAAAGATGTTACATTTAAATATGATAATGAAGATCGGAACATACTTGATAATGTATCTTTCACAATCAAAAATGGTAGCAGAAATTTTATAATTGGTGAGAGTGGAGCGGGAAAGTCTACATTATTTAAATTAATACTGCGCCTTCATGAGATTAAATATGGCAGCATTCTTATAAATAATTTAGATACAAAAAATATTAAAATAAAATCTTTAAGAAAGAATATTTCTATAGTATCTCAAAACACATTAATTTTTAATGATAGTCTATTAAATAATATAGATTTATTAAATATTGGATCAAAAATTGATATTCAAGAACTTACAAAAGATCTTAATATAGATAATTTTGTCAATAAACTTGAAAATAAGATCAATACTAAAATTGGAGTTGATGGTGTATCATTATCAGGAGGCGAACTTCAGAGAATTGCAATAGCTCGAGCAATTTACAAGAATGCTCCAATTTTGTTACTAGATGAGGCAACAAATTCACTTGATAATGTAAATGAGATTGAAATAAATAAAACCCTGGATAAATATTTTAAAGATAAAACTGTTCTTATTATCGCCCACAAGCTCTCTACGATTAAAGATGCTGATAATATAATATTGATGAAAGATGGACAAATTGTTGGGCAAGGGGACTACGATAGTTTATTCAAAGAAAATCAATACTTCAGAGATTTACTAGAGAAATCTCTAAAAAATTAGTACTCTATTTTTTACTTTTCTTATATTTTTCTCGAATATAATCTTCGTTATATGAATTATCAAGCCAATCATATAGTTCATTATTTTGTAATCCTATTTTTTCTATTTCATCAAAAAATGCATCTATAATTCCAGTTTCTGTATATTTATTATGAAAAAATCTAAGAGACAGCTGTGATTTAGCTTTATCAATATCATTATATTTATAAAATAAATAGAGTGCAGCAACAAACCCCGTACGGTCTGCACCACTCTTGCAGTGGATTAATATGGGATGAGCTAAGCTATCAAATAAGTTTAGTATAAGTTTTATCGTATCTTTACTTGGTAAGACTTTTGCTCTGATTGGAATATCAATCAATTGGATACCAATTTTTTTAGCTACTTCGTCCTCTAACAGAAAATATCCTGTTTCACTTGGCCTTCTCAGAGTAAGTATAATTTTAATATTATATTTTTTCTTATACTTTCTAATATTCCTAGGAGTTGGCTGACCTGACCTATATATATCATGATCGATAGTATGGAAATTATTAAATAAAAACCATCTAACATAAGCATGATCACTAATATATAAATTATAAAAATTCTTAAATCTCAAATTCAAAAGTCCTATAAAGTAGCGAATAACTTAACTGCAAATATACTATTCTTTTAAATATTGGTATACTCTATATATGATATATTTTTAAAATTTTTATTTTATAATTATTTAATGTTAACAAATCTTAGAAAATTTTATCTCATATTATCAATTTCTACAGTTTCTATTGCTTTAACATCGTGTAGCTCTTGGTTTATGGTAGAAAGTAACCCACAAAAATATGGCAAGTATGACCATGTTCCTCAAGGAGGTGGTCATTACAAAATTGGAGAACCATATCAAATTAATGGCAGTTGGTATTACCCTAAAGAAGATAGTAATTATAATGAAGTGGGTATAGCTTCATGGTATGGTGACTATTTCCATGGAAGACTTACTGCCAATGGTGAGTATTATGATATGAATTCATTATCAGCAGCTCATAAAACTTTACCTTTACCTTCATACCTAAAAGTAACTAATTTAGAGAATAATAAGTCAGTTATAGTAAGATTAAATGACAGAGGACCGTATGTTGGAGATAGGATAATTGATTTATCAAAAAAAGCTGCCGAAGATCTTGATATGTTACAACAAGGTACTGCTGAAGTTAGAGTTCAATATATGAAAAGTGCACCTTTAGAGGGTAATGAAACCGATTATTTTAATAATACAAAACCAGGATTCCTAAGAAAAATATGGAGAACTACATCATCAGCACTTACGGAGTTATAAATGAAATTGAATAAAGGATTTTTTTTAACATTTGAAGGCGGAGAGGGCAGTGGCAAGAGTACACAAGCAAAAATTCTCTATAATACACTACTAGAAAATAATTTCGATGTAGTGCTGACAAGAGAACCGGGTGGGTCACCTTTGGCTGAATTAATAAGAGATATACTGGTTAAAAATAATAATATTAATATTGAACCAGTTAGTGAAATGTTTTTATTTGCAGCTGCAAGATTTGATCATTTAAATAAAATAATAAATCCAGCACTTAAAAAAAATAAAATTGTAATATGTGATCGATATATAGACTCCACCATCGCTTATCAAGGTTATGCCGGTAATGTGAGTATGGAAATAATTGAAAAGATAAATAGTATATGCATTGGATCGTCATACCCAAACTTAACATTTATTTTTGATATAGATCCAATGGTTGGTTTAAAGAGGTCTTTTAGAGAAAATAACAATGAAACAAGATTTGAAGAAAGAAATAATAATTTCCATAATAAGATCAGAGATGCTTTTCTTGAAATTGGAAATCACAATAGCAGATGTTCAATCATAGATGCATCAAGGGATATTAACGTTATATCAAAGGAAATATATAAAATTTTTATTGATAAACTTAATATATCTAATCATTGACATGATAAAACCTTGGGAAAATATAAGTTACTTCGGTAACCAGAAAATTATTAGTCAGCTTGATACTTTATATGAGAATGATAAACTCAACTCTACTCTACTTTTTAATGGCTCTTATGGTTTGGGTAAAGCTACGCTGGCATTTAGATTCTCAAATTATATACTAAACCAAAAAACTGAAAAATTTACTTCTTTTACCATAAAAAATAATCCCATAACAAATAAGATAAAAAAAAATGTACATCCTGACTTAATATATATATCCAATAACGACCAAGATAACAGTAATCATGAAATAAAAATTGATCAGATACGAACTCTTAAAACAAAGCTAATTAGTAAAACACTAAATGGTACAAATAGAATCGTTATTATTGACCCACTTGAATCTTTAAATAAGTCGTCATTTAATTCCTTATTGAAAGTATTAGAAGAGCCTCCTCTAAAAACATTGTTTATATTAATATGTCATCAAATTAATAAGATACCTGATACGATTTTATCAAGATCGATAAAATTCAATTTCAATGACATTGATATTGACGAAACAAAAAAAATATTAGAATTAAATAAAATACAAGTAAATACGGATAAAATTATTAATTTATATGATAATAATAGGGTAACTGCGGGTAAAATTATCCACCTCTTAGAAAATAGTCTTGAGGAAATAGTTGATGATTTTGAGAATTTTGTAAGTAAACAACAATCAGATGACTATAAAAATATTTTGAAAAGAGTGAAAAAATATATCAGGAAAGAAGATAATGATAAATTTCTTATTTTAATTGAGCTTTTTATGATTTGGATAAAGAAAAATGCTATACAAATGCTACATAATATTGAAGATAACCCAAATCTATTAAGAAGAATTAATCTTTGGAAGAAATATCATATTAAATATAAAAATTTAATTGAGTTTAATTTGAATAAAGAAGAATTTATTTTAACTCTATATAAAGATATACAAATTCTTCTTAAAGAGGGGAAATAATGACTGATAGTAATAAAAATTTTTATATAACCACTGCTATATCCTATCCTAATGGTAATCCACATATTGGACATGCATATGAGGCAATAATTACTGATGTCGTTGCTAGATATCATCGAATTAAAGGTAAAAATGTTATGTTTTTAACTGGTACAGATGAACATGGTATAAAAATGCTGCAGACTGCAAAAAAAAATAATATATCCGCTATAGATTTAGCTAATCGTAATGCACCTTTGTTTATGCAAATGCTAGATCAAATTAATTCAAGTCATGATGATTTTATTCGAACTACAGAAGATCGTCATGCAAAAGCATGTAATGAAATCTGGAAAAGAATGTATATGAATGATGATATATACAAAGATAAATATGCAGGCTGGTATTCAATTCGTGATGAAGCTTATTATGAAGAAAAAGAATTAACAAAAAAAGAAAATACATTCCTATCACCACAAGGAACTCCTGTAACGTGGGTAGAGGAGGAAAGCTATTTCTTCAAATTATCCAAGTATCAAGATAAATTACTAAAATATTATAATGATAATCCAGACTTTATTTTGCCAGAAAAACGGAAGAATGAAGTTGTTAAATTTGTAGAGTCGGGATTAAAAGATCTATCCATATCAAGAACTACCTTTGACTGGGGCATAAAAGTACCCGATGATAGTAAACACGTAATGTATGTATGGGTCGATGCTCTAACAAACTATTTAACTGGTGTAAATTACCCTGACGATTCGTATCATACTTACTGGCCAGCAAATTTTCATATAATCGGCAAAGATATTCTAAGATTTCATGCAGTATATTGGCCAGCTTTCTTAATGTCAGCTAATATTCAATTACCTAAAACAATCTTTGCTCACGGATTTTTATTTAATAAAGGCTCAAAAATGTCAAAATCTCTAGGTAATGTAATAAATCCAAGTGATTTGATAAATAAATATGGGATAGATCAATTAAGATATTTCTTCCTAAGAGAAGTGTCGATGGGTAATGATGGCAACTATGATGATGAAGGTATTATTAAGAGAATAAATGCAGATCTTGCAAATGACTTGGGTAATTTAGTCCAGCGTTCATTTTCAATGATATCTAAAAATTGCGAAGGATTTATTCCATTACCTGGGGCCTTAAATAAGGAAGATATAAAACTTAACAATGACACTGTTAAACTTGCTGATCGCATCGATGTCTTATTTGAAAAAATAGAACTCAATAAAATATTAAGTGAAATATGGGATCAAATATCAAATTTAAATAAATATTTTTCAGATCAAAAACCCTGGGAACTAAAGAAAACTGATATTGATAGAATGAATACTGTACTTTTTGTAACGGTTGATAATATAAGAAGAATATCAATTATGTTAATTCCATTTATTCCAGAATCTGCAAATAAAATATTAGATTTGATTGGTATTGATACAGCAGAAAGATCATTTAACAATATAGACACAAAGGATTTACAATCTTTCAAAAAAGCAATTGGAGATGTGAAGCCAATTTTTCCTAAAATTGATGAATAAAAAAATAAAAAGCTATAAATTTTTAATTGATACACATAGTCATTTAGATTTTATAGACTATGATGAAGACCTCAATCAGGTTGTTGATAATGCAATTGATAATAATGTTAATTATATCATTACTATTTCTACTAAATTATCTAACTCACAAAAGATAAAAACTATTATAAAAAAATATAAGAATATATATGGAACGATCGGAACCCATCCTTTGTATGTTGAAGATGAAAATGATGAATATAGATCAGAAGATCTCATAGAGGGTTGTAAAGATGATAAAATTGTAGGAATAGGGGAGTGTGGATTAGATTATTCTAGAATGAAATTTGATAATAAACTCAAACAAGAAAAGATATTTCGGACACAAATAGAAGCCGCAAATATAACTGGTTTACCATTCATAATTCATAATCGTGACTCGGATTTTGATATGGAGAGAATATTATATAATGAAGTAAAAAAAAATCCCTTAAAGGCAGTAATTCACTGCTTTAGCTCTTCTGATAGACTTGCCGAATTTGCAATAGAAATTGGATTAAATATATCTTTTACTGGTATAATTACTTTTAAAAATGCTCATTCGCTTAGAAATATTGCTCTAAAAATACCAAATGACCGTATTTTTATTGAAACTGACTCACCTTTTTTAGCACCAACTCCATATCGTGGAAAAAGAAATGAACCATCATATGTCACGGAAGTCGCAAGAACTCTAGCTCAAGTAAAAGGCATAAGTTATGAAGAAATAATTAGTATTACCACTCAAAATGCATTAGATTTCTTTAATAAAATTAAATTAGAGGAATAAATGAGCACAGATTACATGCAAATAACTATACTTGGTTGTGGCTCATCAACTGGTGTTCCGAGAGTTGGTAATGATTGGGGGTTGTGCGATCCAGAAGTCTCTGAAAATATGAGATCAAGATGCTCTATACTGTTAGAAAGGGTACAAAAGGATAAGAAAACATCGATTGTTATAGATACTGGACCTGATTTTCGAATGCAAATGAATAGAGCCAATGTAAAAAAGATAGATGCAGTATTTTATACTCACGAACACGCCGATCATACTCATGGGATCGATGACCTTCGAATGTACGCATTGCGCGATAAAAAAAGAATAAATGTATACACGTCTCAAAATACTTCTAAAAACTTAATGGATAAATTTGGATATTGCTTTACCAATAATAGTAATGGCGCATATCCGCCTATATTAAACTTAAATATAGTCGAACATGGTATTAAATATACAATTGATGGAGATGGAGGAACCATAGATATTACTCCAGTTAACCAAATACACGGGAATATACTTTCCTTTGGATTTAAAATTAATAATGTGGTGTATTCGTCTGATATTAGTGATATTCCAGCTGAAACTAGTAAATATATAGAAAAATCAGACTTATGGATCGTTGACAGTCTAAGGTGGGATAATCATCCAACACATTTTCATGTAGATAAAGCTTTAGATCTAATTCAGAAATTAAATATAAAGGAAGCTATTTTAACAAATCTGCATATAGATTTAGATTATAAGATCTTAAAAAACTATTTACCTAAAAACGTAACACCAGCATATGATGGATTAATCATTAAGTTTAATTAAAATATCTAAGTAATTGTTTTAAATATATATAACTACACTTTCCATAATATATATTATGCGAATTACATTTGAATTATTGACTCTAATCTGCGATAATAGACTGAAGCTTACTATGGTTTATTTTTGATATTCTAAACTTAAGACAAATGTGTTTATCTTTATATTCTTTTTTCAGTATAACTGCATTTTCATATAACCAACTTTCAACAGAGCTCTTACTATAATCTAATTTTAATTCATGTATCTCGTTCTCTTGATTAATCTTATTTTCTAATAAATCCAACAGGTTTTCAATCCCCTCTTTTCTAGTGGATGAAACTAAAATTTGGTTATTATTTTTATTTCTATTAATTAAATCTAATTCAGTCTCATCTAATAGATCAATTTTATTAAATACCTCGATATAGTTTGAGCTTGTTACTTGCTTACCTAACTGCTCAATTGTATCCATTACATCCATGTTTTGTGTGTCGAAATATTTCGACGATAAGTCACGAACATTTATTACAATATCCGCATAAAGAAGTTCTTCTAATGTTGATCTAAATGCCATGATAAGCTCTGTTGGTAAGGCGGATATAAAGCCAACAGTATCTGTTAATATAATATTCTTTGTATTAGGATAATTAAGTCTTTTCATTTTTGTATCCAGTGTAGCAAAAAGCATATCCTTTGATAAAACCCCCTCACCTGTAAGTGAGTTGAATAAGGTTGATTTACCGGCATTTGTGTAACCAACAAGGGCTACTATGTAATATGGCTTCTTTGTTCTCTGGTTTCTGTGTAGTTTTCGTGTATTCCTGAACTCTTTGAGCTTCTTCTTAACCTTTATTATCTGATCATTTATTAGCCTTTTATCAATCTCAAGTTGTGATTCGCCTGGGCCACCAACAAAATTTAATGACCCTCTTTGTCTCTCAAGATGTGTCCATGATTTAACTAATCTTGTTTTCTGATAGTCTAGTTGAGCCAATTCGACCTGTAGGGACCCTTCACGTGTTGAAGCCCTCCTCTCAAAGATATCTAAAATTAACCTTGTACGATCTATCACTTTTACTTTTACATTTCTTTCAAGATTTCGCTGTTGAATGGGTGTTAATTTTCCATCTATAATAACTAAATCAATATCTAGCTCTTTAACTTTTCTTTCAAGATCTGCTAACCTTCCTTTATTAAGTAGAGTGCTATTATTTGGCCGATCAATTCTTACAACCTCAGATATTACGACCTCTATATCAAGTGACTTAGCTAATAAAAGTGCCTCCTCAAGGCAATCTTCCGGGGAAATTGTTTTCTGTAGAGAGAGAAATCTTAGGTTGGGATGGTAAACTATTGATTTATATCGCATATATTTGATTGTATATATTTTTTATAGACAATTTATCTAGTAATAATCTTGGCTTATTCTGAAGAAATGCTCAACGTCATGGATACTTTCGGTTAGTGATAATATAACTATTCGGTCATGAAGTTCAATTCTGGTCTCACCATCAGGTCTAAAAACTTGTTCATTTCTTAAAATTGCACCAAATCTGAGACCATCAGGTATATCAGCCTCTTTTAATTGTTTACCAATTAATGGAGAGGCTTCAACTACCTCAGCTTCCACAACCTCAACCTGACCATTATATAGAGAATGTGCATCTCTTATTCTACCTTTTCTAAGATAGCGCAGAATACTTGAAATAGTTGTAGCTCTCGGATTTATAAGAGTATCTATCCCTAATCTATCTTGAAGATCATTATAACTATTATCAACAAGTAAGCTTAGTGTTTGTTTAGCCCCCATCTCTTTTGCAATAACCGATGATATAAAATTTATATTATCATTGTTTGTTAGAGCCACAAATGCATCTGATTTGTCAATTCCTGCTTCGTCTAATAAATGTTTATCAAGAATATTACCATTGAGTACAATTGATTTTGATAATGATGCAGCTGCCCTCTCCGCTATTTCTTTATCTAATTCAATTAATTTTACGTTTATATTAGATTTACTAGACTCTAAGGATTTTGCCAAAAATAAACCAACATTTCCTGATCCTGCAATTATTATATTATGAGCCTCACTCTCAGTGTGGCCTAATATTGAGAGAACCTTATTCACCTGTTCCGATTCACAAACTAAATAAATCTCGTCCCCGACCTTCAATACATCTTTTTGTGTCGGAACAATAATATTATTGCCCCTATTAATACCAACAACGGTACATATTAGATCTGGATATTGTTTTGTTAAATTTCCTAACTTTGTATCAACGACTTTACAATTATCTTCAATATCGACACCAAGTAGGGTAATTTTACTATCTCCAAATTCAAGTATTTCAAAGGCACCTGGCAACGATAAATTTTTTAGAATAGACTCAGCGATTTCTTTCTCTGGAGAAATTATTACATCTATAGGTATATTTTCCCTAGTGAATATATTTTCATATAGTGGATTCAAGAAGTTACTTGAACGTATTCTTGCTATTTTAGTTGGTATCTCAAATAATATTTGAGCCATATGACAAATTATCATATTAACTTCATCTGCTTGTGTGACAGCTATAATTACATCTGCATCTTTTGCGCCAGCATTATCCAAAACGTCGGGAAAAGAACCACTTCCATTTATTGTTCTAACATCTAGTGAAGTATTTATATTCTCAATAAGCTGCTGGGCGTTATCAATCACTGTGACATCGTTTTTTTGTTCTGAAAGCTGTTCTGCAATTCCATAACCAACTTGCCCTGCCCCACAGATAAGTATTTTCATTATTTAAATCCCTTTATAATCTTTTATCAATACCTAAGTATTTTAATTTCCGATGTAAGGCCGTACGTTCCATACCAATAAAATCAGCAGTTTTTGATATATTACCATTAAATCTAGCAAGTTGCGAAATTATATAGTTTCTTTCAAAGATATCTCTAGCGTCCTTCATATTGAAAGAAATTAAAACCTCATTATCATTTATAATATTTGGATGATTTTCTTTTATTTCAATAGGAATAAGATCTGCAGTAATCGTATTTACATTATCAGAACTCATTTGCAATATTAGCTTTTCAATTATATTTCTTAATTCCTTAATGTTACCGGGCCATGAGTAGGATTGAAGTAGTATCAAGGCATCATTATCAATTATTACATTACTTTCCTCACCTATTGTTCGATAATAGTCCTCTATAAAGTACTTAACTAGTATTGGGATATCTTCTTTACGATCAATTAGACTCGGAACGTGGATTGGTTCTACTGAGACTCTATTGTATAATTCTTCTAAAAAAAGACCTAAGGATACGTATGATTTTAGATCTTTTGAAGTACTCACAATAATTCTCAAATCATCTGACTTATTGGCATATTTATTATTTATAAAATTTAAAAAAACTCTCTGTACATCAATATTCATTTCAGTTATTTCATTTACAAATAAAGTTCCGCCATTTATTTGCTTTATCAGATCATTAGTATCATTAGCGTCGGATTTCGAGTTTAACATTTGTTCAAAATTATCAAGTTTAAGAGCATTAGCATTTATTCTGGTAAATAGAAAATTACTACGTGGGGAATTATTATGAATAAGACGTGAAACAAGTTCTTTGCCCACACCAATTGAGCCTGTGATTAAAATTCTACTCTTTGTTTCAGATAGCTTTAGTATCGTTTGATTTAAATTGATAACAGCAGGTGAAATACCGATATATTCATTTGCATAATTTGATTTATTTTTAATATCTGTAATTTCTTGTTTTAGAGAATATGTTTCAATTGCTCTTTTTATTGTGTGCATTAATCGCTCAGTTTTAAAGGGCTTTTCAAGATAATCATAGGCTCCAATTCTTATCGCCGTTACAGCTGTATCTATATTACCATGGCCAGAAATTATGATTACAGGCACGCTTGAATTTTCTTTTTGTATGTAATGTAATAATTCAATACCATCAAGTTTACTTCCCTCCAACCAAACATCTAAAATTACAAGATCTATATGATCAGCATTCAATATAGCTATTGCATTATCACTATTTTGTGCATTATTTGTAGTATACCCTTCGTCTTCCAAAACACCTGAGATTAACTTGCAAATATCAATCTCATCGTCAATTATTAATATATTTTTCTTCTTAGCCATTAATCTTCTCTGAATTATTTGGAAGTAATTTAGATATGCTTATTTCAACAATAGCCCCACCTAATGAACCATCTTCAGATATGTTGTTATCTAAATTAATCATACCCTCATGTGCTTCCATAATATTTTTAACCATAGACAACCCTATGCCAGTACCCATTTCCCTGGTGGTATAATATGGCTCTAATAGTTTTTCTTTTTCATCAGTCAAAAAGCCAGAACCATTATCAATGATTTGTATTGTTACCATATCCCTGTTATCAATTAGATTGATTGTAATTTGACCTAAATTATCATTTTTGTGATTATCAAAAATGGATTCAGATGAATTTTTAATAAGATTAATTATTGCTTGACTCACAAGTCTTCTATCAAAGTTCAAGTATATCTCATTATCTGGTATATTTAATTTTATATCAATTGACTCAAATGTAATCCTTTGTAATAAAACGGCTTGCCTGATCGTATCACATATATCAAAATTACTCATAGTTGCAGTTGGCATCTTTGCAAAAGCTGAAAATTCATCTACTATCTTTCCTAAGTCACCAACTTGCCTTATTATTGTGTCTGTACAATCCTCAAATATATCAACATCATCTTTGATTTGTGACATATATTTTCTTTTTAATCTTTCAGCCGATAATTGAATAGGTGTAAGCGGGTTTTTTATCTCATGAGCTATCCTTCTTGCAACATCGGCCCATACAGAGGTTCGTTGTGCATCAACAAGCTCAGTTACATCATCAAAAGCTATAACCATGGAACTTTTTCTTGATTCTTCTTCCTTTGTTATCTTAATATGTAAACTTCTGTTTTGATCTTTGATATTAATGGTAATATATTCGTCAATATTATCTTTGCTCTTATATGCTTTGATTAGAATATCAGAAAATTGTGGCATTATATCTATGATATTAACACCTAAAATTTGATTTAATTCTTTTTTAAAAAAATTACATGCTGAGGAGTTTGCAATTTGAATATTTCCATTAGAATCTATACTAATTACGCAAGATGTAATTCCAGATAAAACGGCTTCAGTAAATTTATTTCTCTCATCAAGGAGTAAATTATTGGAAATTAGATTTTCTCTTTGACTCTTCAGATCTGCTGTCATGTTGTTGAAAGTATCTACCAAATTGTACATATCATTATCAATTTTTGATTGATTATCGATATTGATATCAAGATTACCATCAGATATTTTCTTAGATGCATAAATTAATTTGGCTATTGGGGCTGATAATCTATTTGCAAAGAAAATACTAAACCAGATTGCAACTGTTAAAAAAATTAATGAAAATCCCACATATTGCAACGCAAAAGTTACCTGTGTATTAAATCTTCTATTTTCAAGATTTTTATAATCACTTGTTGTTAATTCTAATTGCTTGAGATGATTTATTACGATAGGATCAACCCTTTTGTATATTAATAAATAAGCATTATTAAATTCCTCTAATAAGGCAAATGCACTAACCATATTGTAATCATTAGGTTTAAATATAACAATATCACCATCAACCGCTCTGTTAAAAGATAATTTTGAAGGGACGGCATATCCAAGCTCATAGTCAGGTGTTGATGTATTAATTAATATGTCACCATCACTGTTTATTATGTAGGCGCCAGTTAATTTTCTTAATTTTACTTGTTTTAGAAAAAAATCAGCAAAATTACTAATATTATCTTCATATATAATAACGGCACGGCCTAAATCGGATTTCATTGCATCAATTTCTGCTCTTAAATTATTGGAATGCTCACGCAAATAACTATTTGCAACTATATTGGATTTTTCTAGCATTGATTTAGTTCTATCAGAAAACCATTTATCTAGACCACGATCTAGCGTAACAGTTGCTAGCACCGCAACAACAAGTGCTGGTAATGCGGAAACGAATCCAAATAAAGTTATTAATTTTATTTGGAGACTGGAACCTGCAACATTTTTCTTTCTTGCCAATAAGATTTGAGAGAATCTACTAATAATCAGTAGAACCATCATTAGAATAAACACCGTATTTACAGCAAATAGTAAAAAAATTATAGTGTTGGAAGGAATAAAAACTTGTCCAGTAAGTGTTAGCCAAGTAAACGTGATTAAAAACACAGCAGTTACAAGAATTATAAAATTAAATAATATCTCACCTCTTCTTACAAGAAATGATTTAAGTGGACTGATTAATCGCGTGCTATCTAAATGATTCGTCATAAAATATCTTATCTATAATATATTTTCTAATAATAAATATTATATTAATAGCACATCTAACTATAGTTTTGATACATCCATTTTAAGTGAGCGTAATTTCTTACGAAGAGTGTTTCTATTTAATCCTAAAATTTGAGAGGCTTTAATTTGGTTATTATTTGTTCTCTTCATGACATAATTTAAAATAGGTCTTTCAAATTCAATTAAAACACTCTGATAAAGTCCAAGTTCATCGTTTATAAGTTCGTCGATCGTAAATTGACTTAAGTATTTATCAACATAATCACTCAAGGATCTTAGAGTTGACTCATCTGAAAGCGTATTTGTATTTAAGCCTAATAACTCCTCTTTTATTAATTCTAATGAAATAGACTCATTTGGATACAATGTAACAATACGTTTAATAAAATTTTCCAACTCGCGAATATTACCGGGCCAAGAATAACTTTTTAGATAGCTTAGTGCATCTTGATCTATATTATTTGTTTCTTTAGAAACTACATTCTTGCTTATAAAGTGACTAACTAATGCAGGGATATCTTCATTTCTATCTCTAAGCGGAGGTAATATTATAGGAATTACATTAATCCTATAATATAAGTCTTCGCGGAAAGCACCAATCTTTATTTGGTCTAAGAGAGACTTATTAGTTGCTGCAATAATTCTAACATTTGTTTTGATTGGCGTTGTACCACCTACAGTTATAAATTCCCCTTCTTGTAATACTCTAAGAAGCCTTGTCTGTGCATCTATTGGCATATCACCTATTTCATCAAGAAACAAAGTGCCACCATCAGCTATCTGAAACTTTCCAATTTTTTTATCAATTGCCCCTGTAAATGAGCCTTTTTCATGTCCAAATAATTCAGATTCTATTAGTTCTCTTGGGATTGCTGCCATATTAATTGGTACAAAAGTTGAGTCTTTTCTATCACCAAATTCATGCAAAGCTTTGGCGATTAATTCTTTACCAGTTCCAGACTCACCTGTAATCAATACTGTGAGATCGGAATGCATCAAACGAGCCATTACTCTATATATTTCTTGCATTGGTTTAGATCTACCAATTAATGGAAAGATATCCTCACCAGCATCTAAACTAATCTTCTCATTAGATTTATTTTTTTCAGATACAGCTCTATTCACAATACTAAGTAACTCTTTGATATCGAAAGGTTTTGGCAAATAATCAAATGCCCCCAGTTCATTTGCAGTAATTGCCGTCATTAATGTGTTTTGTGCGCTCATTACAATAATTGGTAAATTTGGGTTTAATTTTTTAATTTTTGGTATCAGATCAAAAGCATTTTCATCAGGCATTACAACATCGGTAATAATCAAATCTGCAAAATTTTCTTGAACTAGCCCCCACAAACCAGCTGCATTTTCAGTCATTGAAACATCATAACCGGATCTTTTTAGTGCTGTCTCTAACACAACTCTAATACCTTTGTCATCATCAGCTATAATAATATTAGTTTTTTTCATTAGTATCCTCTATTTAGATATTGGAAGTAAAATTGACATTTTTGTACCTTTTTTTGTTAATTGACATTCAATAACACCATCATGATCTTGTATAATTTTTGATACAATTGCTAACCCCAAACCTTTGCCATCTTTTTTACTACTTATAAATGGATCAAATATACTATCAAAAAGCCCTTCAGCAATCCCACCACCATTATCTTCAATTGAGAAACACAATGGCAATTCAATTTTTTTATTTGT
>TARA_B100001057_G_scaffold234218_1_pt1 | contig 34129 bp, 35 predicted proteins | sample TARA_B100001057 | Tara Oceans TARA_B100001057 (sample SAMEA2621839) | marine metagenome | biome: marine biome (ENVO:00000447); feature: surface water layer (ENVO:00002042); material: "saline water (ENVO:00002010), including plankton (ENVO:xxxxxxxx)" | depth 5 m | reverse complement strand
TAGCTCAATTGGCTTGATTTATGCACTGAAAAAAATTTTTAGTTAAATTTAAAAGATAAATTGATATTTTTGAAATTTATAAATTAATTTTATTTTTTTTTAAGTAATATTCTAGGTAATTAAAGTCATCTTTAGTATCGATATCATTAAATAAGTCTTTAGTTATATAAGGAGCAACCTTGTTTCCCCAGAGATCTCCTTTTAATATATTTTTAGTTTTATAAATTTCGAACAAATGTCCAGACTTATAAGTTTTTTGGTATGACTGTCTTCTTTGCGAATAATTTGCCACTTTAAAGTCCTTTCCTAATATTGAGCATAATTTACCATCAACTATCCTGTAAGATCTATATGCTGGATTATCCATTAAATGAGTACTTCTTAATGAGGAATATTTTTTTTCATTATTTATAAAAAAGTTTATGGCTTTTTTAATTGTCCGATAATTTCTAACTGGAGATGTTGGCCTCAGATGTAAAAAATATTTTGGCAAAGGTTTTTTTGCTTTAAGATTTTTTTTTATAAAGTCTAAAAATACACTATATTCTGAAGCAGTATCACTCGAGATTTTTGAGGATCTAAAATGAAAGTTTTTGCACCCATATTTAGACGCTATGCGTAAATATTTTTTTGAGTCGGTTGAAAAAATAATTCGACTAATAATTTTAATTTTTCTTGCCACTAATATACTATGAGCTATTAGAGGTTTTTTCATAAATAATTTAATATTTTTATCTTTTAAACTTTTAGATCTTGATCTAGCCGGTATAAATGCCCAAATTTCTTCAATAATTTTCATGTTTATCAATAATTTTTATTTTGGTAATACCTACTCCTAGTTTAATTTTATCTTTATTACTCAAGTGTTTTAAAGTTGAGTTATATTTCAATAATAGATTTCTTTTTAAATCCTTAACACTTTTAGCTTTATAGAGATTGTTTTTGTAGTCATTTAATTTTAAATTATCATAGTTTACATTATTTTTTACTCCCAGACATTTACCTAAGTAAAATGTTTTATAACTTAATATTGGAAGAATATGCTTATTATTTTTTGATATTCCTTTTTTTTCAATCTTAATCATCAAATACTTTTTGCCCCTTTTGTGCGTTGAGTCAAAAATATTAAAATGATTAAAATTTTTTTTAAAAGCTTGTAGCTGAAGGCACTTAAATTCTTTGTTTGTACATTTGATTACTTCATGTATTTTAAATTTTTTACAAAAAGATTTATAATCAAATTTTATTATCTTATTTTTATATTTGAAATTTAACTTTATTTTTTTTGCGAATCTATATTTTAAAGGTTTTTTCATAAACTATTTTTTAAACGCTTCGATAAATTTAATAGTTGTTAAAATATTAAAAATTAAAAAACTAGTATTAATTTTATTTTTAAGAAAATTTTCATAGTAATGTAAAATATTTTTTTGATTGAAATATTCACAGTTTTTTAAAGTTGAAGAATTTAAATTATCATAAACATATTCTTTTAATTGATATTTAAGCCAATTGGTTTGAGGGTCTACAATTGATTTTTTATTTTTTGAAAAAAAACTCCTAATTTTTTCCTTGCGAAAAGCTTTTTTAAACATATATCTGCTTTGATTATTTTTAAATTTTTCACTATTTTTTAAATGAAATGAATAGTGAAATAAATTATGATCTAAAAATGGCACTCTAGTTTCTACGCCATGGTTCATTGATAATCTATCAGTATATTTAAGCACTCTAGGAATTTTTATAAAGTTTATATCCAACAATTGTGATCTTTTAAGAAAATTAAATTTTTCAACAAATTTTTTTTTAGAAAATTTATAACTACTTATCTTAAAATCTCTTAAAAAATCCTCAGAGAAAATATCTTTATTAAAATATGATGTACCATCTGTGGTTGCAAGACCTTGATTCATTATAACAAAAAGTTTTTCATCTAAATTTTTTAGTTTTAAAGTTTTAATTTTTTTTAGATTATTATTAAATCTATCTAATTGATAAGGGAAGATATGATAGTTATAGCCGCCAAGCATCTCATCTCCACCATGGCCCTCAAGAATAACTTTTATTTTCTTTTGAGATGCTAATTTGTATAATTTATCAGTGCCAAAAAGTCTAATAGATGTAAAAGGTGACTCAAGTTTATAGCATAAAGAATTCATATTTTTAATTATATCACTGGGCTTTATAATCACAGAATAATTACTCATCTTTAATTTTTTTGATATTCTTTGAGCTTTATCTAGTTCACTAAATTTTTCATTATTTTCAAAGTCATATGTAAATGTTTTTACTTGACTACTGATGTTCTTTTTTACAATTTGTGATATTGAAGTACTGTCCGTTCCTCCTGACATAAAAACACCAACTTCCCTGTCAGAAATTAAATGACTTTTTACTGAGTAATTTATTAAATTTTTAATTTCTTTAATCTTATTATGGCTGATCTTTTTATTTTCTTTATTATCTTTTAAATTCCAATACCTCTTAATTTCAAATTTTTTTGGACTTATTACCAAATAATGAGAAGGCTCTAGGGAAAAAACATCTTTAAAAAAAGTGTTTTGCTTATGATCTAGATATCCTTTTAAAAAAAAATCTTCGAATGCCTTTTTAGAAAAATCTGAATTTTTTTTATAATTTAAAATTGGTTTAATTTCAGATGAAAAAATTATTTTTTGTTCATTATTAAAAAAATACAATGGTTTTATGCCAAATCTGTCTCGTCCCACTATACACTGATTTTTTTCTTTATCATAAATAACAAAAGAAAACATGCCTTCTATAATCTTAAATATTTTTAATCCAAATTTTGAATAGAGGTTAATCAAAATCTCGGTATCAGAATAGCCATAAAAATTTCTAGTATTAATTAATTTTTTAAGATAATCAGTATTGTAAATTTCACCATTGAAAACAATTAGATATTTCTTATTATAGTCCCACATGGGTTGAGAACCATTTTTTGATAAATCTCTAATGCTTAACCTAAAAAATTGCATAGATATATTTTTGATATTAACAAAACTTTCATCATCTGGCCCTCGATGACTAATTAAATTTCCAGCCTTTTTAAATTTATTTAAATTAAAAGGAATATCTTTTTTTCTAAATTCTACGAGAAAGCCACACATAGTTAATTACCTTGAGTTTTTTTTGAATAATTTGTTAGCTAATTTTAAGTCATTAGGACTATCAATATTAAAATAGTCATAAAATATTTGATAAGGAATTGATTTTTTTAAATAAATAGTTTTTTTGAGCTTAAGTTTTTTTATTGAAAAAAAATAAAAAATTCCATTTCTGATGAAAATTTCATCCAGTTCTTGTCTCGCAACAATTTTTTTCCCTGAATTTAAATATGTTTGTAAATATTTTTTTTTATTTTCTTTTAATACTTTTAAAGGATGATTTTTATTAGAAATATTTGTGACAGACCATATAGCGTCAGCTTTTTGCTTAATTAATTTTTTTAAAGCTTTTAAAAAATCTTTTTTAAATCTAAATGGTGAAGTTGGCTGAAGATAAAGTAAATAGTCAAAAGAGACGTACTTTTTATTTTTAATCACATCTAAAATTAAACTAATATCAGAAACATAATCCCCTGATAATTTCTTGGATCTCAGATGAAGACTGACTCCTAATTTTTTTCCTATATTAAGTATCTTTTTATTGTCAGAACTTACAATGATATCATCAAGGAACTTAAGGTTTTTAGCAAATGTAATAGTATGTGAAACTAAACTCTTATTTCCAATTTTTTTCAAGTTTTTTAACTTAATTCCTTTGCTTCCTCCTCTTGCTGGAATCAAGCATAAAATTTTTTTTTTGAACAGCACTATATTATAATTTTTGTGTATCCCAATTATTTATGAATGTTTTTCTTTGTTCTCTTTTAAGAATTTTAATTTTATCATCTTTATAAAAAGAGTCATCATTATGATGAGTTGTTGAAACTTCTTCAAAAACACAGCCCTCTTTTCCAGCATGAAATCTATGCCAAACATTTGGCCGTACAATTTGAGTATCACCGGGTAGTAATTTTTTTTTAATTCCATTTAATTCAGAGTACAGAATCCCGCTCAATATTTGAAATGTTTCTTCTTTTCTTTTATGCTTATGCAGTGGATGTTTTTGATTTGGTATCTGAACAATTATCTTTTTTGCATAAGTTCGGTTGATACAATTAAATAAAAAACAGCCATAGTTTTTGAATTTATCTACTCCATAATGGTGAGAAATTTCTAAATCAAATTTTGGGCCGAGGTCAATTTTTCCATAATTAAGAATGCTTTTTACCTGATGGATATAACCTGTAATAAGCTTTTTTTTCTTATTAAAGTTAATTTTATAATTATTTTTAATTACGGGATCATCCTTAAGTATCTTTTTGGACGCAGTATATTCATTATATCTTAAACTAAAGTTTGCAGTGGAAAGTTGTTTATTTTTAATTGGAAATGCGTAGTAAATATTATTTTTTGTGAGTTTATCACCTTTATTTATATTCTTTTTAGCATAAACCCCTCTTCCTAATAAATTTAAAGTTTTTACTTCCTTTTTATCAATGTATTTTTTGACTGGTCCCAACGTTTTTTTAACTTTTTCTAAATTTTCTAAATAGTTTAAAAATTGTGCTGGTGTTGAGGAGTAATCGTTTAGTTTGTATTTAATTGAATTTATGCCGACATGTTTTTCAAAAATTCTTGCACCTCCTGAGAAAGCAATTGTTGACGGTAGTAAATCAGTTGGATCTTCGTGAGTCGACCAACCAATAGTAACCCCCGGGTATCTGTTTTTAAAATCTGCAATGACATTTAATTGTAAAGTATTTCTTGGTGAGGGATAAATAGCAATACAATGCATAATTGCAAATTGCTGATTTTTTTTGGTAAAGAAACTAACAATTTTATCTACTTCCTCTAGAGTTTTACCACCAGTTGATATAATTTTTGGCAAATTGTTGTGAGTGCTTCTTTCTAATAAACTCCAATCATTTGATGACACACTTGCAATTTTTAGAATATCAAACTTCATTTTTTCTATTAATTCTATAGAATCTTCATCAAATGGAGTACAAGAGGTTAGCATTGAATTTTTTTTGACAAATTTTTTTAGAACATTAAAGTTTTCGAAAGAGAGTTTTGTAGAATTAAATCTTTGTACATATTTATTTTTCTTATTATTTATTTCACTTGGGTGTATAAAATTCCTTAGATTTCTAAATTGAAATTTAATTGTAGCTTTTATCTTTTTCTTTTTTACTATTTCTCCAAACGATTTAATTATTTTTTTTGCATGGCTGGGATTTCCAAAATGGTTATTAGCTAAATCTAAAACAAATAAATCTTTAAAATTAAACTTATTTTTCATTTAGCGTCTTCCTAATTAATTGAATAGTATTTATTCCATAAACAGAGTTTAAAGAAGATTTATTTCGTTTTTTCATATTATTTATAGACAAAATTTCTCTTATTTCGTTTTCAAATTCTGTAGATCTTGTTTTTTTAAAAATTTTTGTGAATTTTAGTCTATTTTTATGGAATAAACTAACTGAATCTTTGTTGGATTTAAAATTACATTTCCATTGCAATTTATAGTTATCATTTGAAATAGTGATATTTTTAAGAGAAGGAAAAGTTTTTAAATCAGTCTCATAATTAATTAGTGAATTATTTGAAATTGTGGATAAGTTTGAGTAAACATCATATCTCACATTTCCTTTTTTCATGAACAAAAGATTTTTTGTAAATTTTAAATATTTGTAATTAACTTTTAGCAACTTTAAAATTACCAACATTAGGTGCAGGCCGTGAGAATGTTCTTGCAACGCTCCTCCACCTTTTTTAATATTACCTAAATAACTTTCAAATTCATTTTTTAGCCAAAAGTGTGCTTTTAGAATTCCCTCCCAACCTTCTTTCCAATTTATTTCTAATGTTTTATATTTTTTAAAATATTTTAAAATATATATTTTAAAAAAAACAAAAGATTTACTAACAGAATGATTATAGCCACAAAAAACCATTTCTTTTTTTACTGAATTATTAAATTTATTAAGAAGTTTGTTTGAAAAATTAGATATAGGTTTTTCAATAAGAATTCTTCTATATTTCAACTTATTTTTACAATCAAAATAAAGTTTTAAGTGGGTGTCTGGTGGAGAACCAATTATTATTAAGTCAAAAAAGTCTTTTAATTTAAAAACATCTTTATAGTCAACTATAGTTATTTTTTTGTCCCAATTTTTATATCTACTAGGATATATTACGTATCTCATTCTTTTTAATGCTTTTGAGTTTACATCAGTAATAAAAACTTTTAATCCAATCTTTCTGCAAGCAAATGACATATGATTGCCTATTGAACCCGATCCAAAAATTAAAACTTTTTTCATAAAGAGATTTTTATTAATAATGTTCATTTATTGAACAGTAAAGAAAAAAAACTAATAATTGTAGGGAAATAGCCAATTTAGTGTAATTGACCTAGCTTTAAGTAATTAAAGGCAAATTCGTATTTATAAATTGTCAATCTGACTTTATATGACTCAGTCTTGTTCAATTATTGAACAATTATAAGTTATTTGCTACAATATTTAATTTTAAAAGGTAAACATAAAGTTTGTAAAAAATATATGAAGTTAAAAGTAAGCAATAATCTATATATTAAAAAAAATTCAAACCTACTAATCATTGCTAAAATTTCGATCAATAATAATGAAAAAATTATTATAATTAACAAGTAAAACAATATAACAAAATATGATTTTTCTAAAAACTATTTTTTACTTTATCTTAAATTCTAAACTGATTTTTTTTAGACCGCCCAAAAAAAAAATTTTAATATTTGATCAAACAAGTAGTGGATTAGTGAAAAAATATTTTTTAAAAAATGATATTCATGTACTTCATACTAGAAAAGAAAGTCTTAATATTTATGTTTTAATAAAAAATTTTGTTAAAAAAAGGTTTTCCTCATTAGATTATTTCAACGCATATATAAAAGATGTAGATCCAAAAATTATTATTAGCGTTATAGACAATTCTCCAATTTTTTATAAACTCGAGAAAAATAGTAATCAAAAAAAAATATTAATTGCCTCAACTGTTAGAACACCCGTACATGATTTTGCTTTATTTGATTTTATTAAGATAAAGACAAAAAAAAATGAGAAAACGTCGGTAGACTTTATTTTTTCAATAAATGAAGAAATAGGGAAAAAATTTAAGGAATTAAATGTTAAAGAAGTAGTTACGATTGGTTCATTTAAATCTAACTATTTTAATTTTGAAGAAAAGAAGAGTATAGAAATTCTCTATATATCTAGTTGGGCTAGTGCACATCCAAATTCCAAAGTAACACATGATGTAAATTTTGAAGAATTTAATAACCATCAAGTTAAATTAATAAAAAATTTATCGCGTTATGGAAAGGAACATAAAGTAAAAATAACAATTTTAGGAAAAATGAAGAAAAATTTTGAAAAAAATGAATTTTCTTTTTATAAAAATATTTTTAATGAAAATGAATGGGAATTCATCGAGTCTGAGAAAGCGAATTCTTATCAAGTTGTTGATAGATCAAAAGTAGTTATTACTCTTAATTCAACTTTAGGTTATGAATCTTTTTCTAGAGGAAATAAAACTTTATTTTTTGATATCAGATCAACTCCACAAAGTTTAAGTTCATTAAAATTTGGATGGCCTATACCAGGGATAAAACAGGAAGGACCCTTTTGGACTAAGGAAAATTCATATTTTGAGTGCAAAAGAATACTTAGTAAAGTTAGAGAAATGGATGAAACAGAGTGGGAAAATATTCACAAAAAATTTCATATGATATTGATGCCAAGAGACAAGAATAATTTGATTTTTAAAAAAAAACTTTCTGATTTTTATAATTTTACAAATTGATTAAGTGTTTTATACAGCAAATAAAGGTTGACAGTTCAATTATTGAACGGTATTTTGTTCAAAATTTGAACATATGAACAATAAACAAGACTATTTAAACGTTATGAGAAAAATAACGAATAAACCAGAAGCTTCTCAGAGAGAGCTAGCCGAAGAACTCGGCTTTAGTCTTGGCAAACTTAATTATTGTTTAAAAGAACTAAAAAAAAAAGGTTTTTTAAAGATAGACAACTTTAAAAAAAGTAAAAATAAAATAAATTACATTTATGTTCTGACACCCGAAGGAATTGCAGAAAAAACTCAGCTAACAATTAATTTTATGAAAAGAAAGATGAGAGAATATGATGAACTTCAAAAAGAGTTAAAACAAACAAAGAAGGAATAACTATGTGGGTAGTAGCAAAATGTAATTTAGCTGAATTTGAGGTATTCAAAAAAGAGCTTATTAAAAAAATTGGAAAGGATATTGTCTATTATCATCCAAAAATTATATTTTCAACATTTTACAAAAAAAAGAAAAAAGTAAATTACATTTTGGGAGACTATATTTTCTGTAAGAATGATAAGTTTAAAAATATAAATTTTTTGAATAGCTTAAATTATACACGTGGACTTAAATATTTTTTATATGAGAGTTTCAGCTCCCAAAACGAAATTAAAAATTTCATAAATTTCTGCAAGTGTAATGAGGATGCAAATGGTTTCTTGAGAAGAGGTTTTTTTAAATTTTCAATTATTAAAAAATATAAATTTATTTCAGGACCATTAAAAAATTTCCTTTTTAACATTATTTCTAATAACAAAAAAAAAATAGATATATTGTTAAATGGAAAAAAAATAAGCGTTTTGGGAGATAATAATAATTTTCTAGCCGCTGAGTAAAAATGATTAAAAACAAAATTCTAAAAAGCTTTTGTAAGCAAGTGCGGAGCATTGGTTAAATGAAACCTAAATGTATAGCAATTATCCCAGCTAAATCAGTAAGTAGCAGGTTACCAAATAAAAATATTAAAAAATTTTTAGGAAAACCAATGTTAGGCATGACCATTCAAACATTAAAAAGAAGTAAGATTTTTGATAAAATAATTGTCTCTACTGATAGTAAAAAGATTTCAAATATTGCAAAAAAATATGGGGCGGAGGTTCCTTTTTTAAGACCTAAAAAATTTGCTAATAATATTGTATCGACAATTCCTGCAATAAATCATTGCATAAATTTTCTTAAAAGCAAAAAATATGATTTTGATTATGTTTGTGAAGTTTATCCTGCTAATCCATTTTTGAAAGTTTCAGACTTGAGAGATGGTAAAAGAAAAATTTTTCAACAAAAAAAACATTTTGTCTTTTCAGCAACAAATTATATTTTTCCATTTTATAGGTCTTTTTCAATTACGAAAAAAATATTGAAGCCAATCTTTAAAATGAATAATAAAAAAAGATCTCAAGACTTAAAGAGAATAATGTGTGACGCTGCACAATTTTATTGGGGGCATAGAAAAACTTGGCAAAAGACTAAAAGCTCAATTTTTCGCTCAAAGTCAAATATTATTCTAATACCAAGTATTAGATATCATGACATTGATACTGAGGAGGACTGGAGAAGAGCCGAGCTCTTTTATAAAGTTTTAAAAAATAAAAATAAATTATAATGAAAATTAAAATTAATAATAAATTATCATTTTGCCAAAATCAAAGACCATTAATTATTGCAGAAATATCTTGCAATCATAAGGGCGATAAAAAGTTTTTTTTACAGCATATAAAGTTAGCAAAAAAATCTGGAGCGGATTTAATAAAGATTCAAACTTATAGACCCCAAGATATGACTGTCAGCCGAAATTTCAAAATCAAATCAGGAATTTGGAAAGGTATGAACCTTTGGAATTTATACGATAAAGCACACACACCCTTTGAGTGGCATAAAGATGCATTTAAACTTGCTAAGAAACTTAAAATTCCATTATTTAGCAGTCCATTCAGTGTTGAAGCTGTAAATTTTCTAGAGAAAAATTTTAATCCTCCTATATATAAAATTGCTTCATTTGAAATTACTGATTTGAAATTGATTAAAAAAATCGCTTCTCTTAAAAAAACAATAATAATTTCAACAGGTATGGCAAATTTTAAAGAAATTAATAATGCTCTAAAAATAATTAATAAAATTCATAATAAAGTTATAATTATGCATTGCGTATCTGGTTATCCAACACCTGAAACAGAAACAAATATAAGATTTATTGAACGATTGAAAAAAGTATATAAGAAAAATCTAATCGGTTTATCCGATCACACTAAAAATATACATTCATCTTTAGCTTCTATTCCTCTTGGCGTAGTTGCTATTGAAAAACATTTTATTAAATCAAATAATTTAAAAACATTTGACTCTAAATTTTCACTTAATCCTAATATGCTTAAAAATCTAAGCTATTCATTAAAAAAAATCTATAACTGCTTAGGTAAAGAAGATAAAAAAGACATTAAGTCAGAGACTCATAGAAACTTGAGACGTTCAATTTTTACAACTAAAAAAATAAAGAAAAACGAAAAAATTACAGAAAAAAATATAAATACGTTTAGACCAAAAGTTGGTATATGCGCTTCAAGTTATTTTGATGTCTTAGGTAAAGTTGTAAAGTATGACTTAAAATCTAATGAACCGTTACATTGGCAATATTTAAAAAAATAAAAAAAGGAGTGATATGAAAAATATTTTGATAACAGGTGGCACAGGTAGTTTTGGACAGGCTTTTGTCGAATTCTTGTTAAAAAGTTACAAGAGTAAAATAAAAAGAATTGTAGTTTTCAGCAGAGATGAATTTAAACAATTTCAAATGTCTTTAAAATTTCCCAAATCAAGATATCCACAAATGAGATATTTTATTGGAGATGTAAGAGATCAAACAAGAATAGAAAGAGCCTTAGAGAACATAGATTGCGTAGTTCATGCCGCAGCTCTAAAGCAAATTGCTACAGCAGAATACAACCCAATTGAATTTATTAAGACAAATATAATAGGAACACAAAATGTTGTCGAAGCCTGCATAAACAAAAAAATAAAAAAAGCAGTAGCTTTATCAACTGATAAAGCTGTTTCTCCCCACAATCTTTACGGCTCAACAAAATTGTGCAGTGATAAATTATTTATATCATCAAATTTATATTCTGGTGAAGCAGTTAAGTGCTCAGTCGTTAGATACGGAAATGTTTTAAAATCTAGAGGCTCAGTAATTCCTTTATTTTTATCTTTAAAGAATAAAGGTTATTTTCCTATAACTGACATTGAAATGACAAGATTTAATATAACACTTGAAGAAAGTGTTAAAATGGTTGATTGGGCAATAAATAATGCCATAGGTGGAGAAATTATAGTTCCAAAATTAAAATCCTATAAAATCGTCGACATAGCAAAAGCAATTAATCCCAAAAATAAAATTAATGTAATTGGAATTAAGAGAGGTGAAAAAATTCATGAAGAACTGATCAATGAGCACGATGCTCCTTATACAATTGATATAGGCAAGTATTACCTTATTTTGCCAGATAATGACAAAAAAACATTAAATTTATATAAAAATAAATTTAGATTTAAGAGATTAAAATCTAATTTTAAATATACATCTCTCCAGAAAAAATTTCTCACCATCCAAGAGATAAAAAAACTTATCTCAAAATAAACTCTTTAGTGAAAATTTAATGAAAAAGATCTGGTTAATTTTTGACAACTCAAGTAGAATAAAATTTTTTATTCTCTCAGTATTAATAACTATAAATATTTTACTCGAAACTATATCTATCTCTCTGTTATTACCAATTATTGTTTCATTAACTGATAATAATTTGTTTGAATTATATCCAAAAATAGCACTTTTTATTAACTTTTTTGAGGAAAAATTTTCAACAAGTATGATAAATGCAACATTAATACTTTTTGGAGTAACAATAGTTTTTAAAAATTTGTTTCAAACTTATATCAATTATAAAGAAGCTAATTTGAATATTAGTGTTGCAGAATTAACGTCTCAAAGATTATTTAATTCATTTCTTTCAAGAAACTATAGTTTTCACTTAAAAAATAATTCATATGACTTAATAACAAAAATAAGAAATGAAACAAAATATTTCTCCGAAGCAGTTTTTTCAGTCATTACAATATTATCAGATTCTATATTGGTTTTAGGTATTGGTATTTTATTACTTATCCTCTCTTTCAAATTAACCCTTATTATAATAATTTTTAGTTTTCTTTTTTCATATATTTTTATTAAAATTTTTAATAACTTTATAAAAAAAGCATCTTTAAAGCGGCAAGAAATAGAATTCAAAAAAACGAATATTCTTCAAGAGAGTATTCAAGGAATTAGAGAAATTATTTTATCAAATATAAATAAGAGTGTTTTAGATGGATATGAAAGCATATCGAATACTCTTATTAAATATTTTACACTTTATGTAACTCTACAAAAAATTCCTAAAGTCTACTTTGAATTTATTATTTTGTTAGCATTAGTAATTGTAGTCTTTGTTTCATCAAATTTTTTTGAATTAAATAAAACTCAAATAATTTTACCTACTATTGGCTTGTATGCGGCAAGTGCTTTTAAAATATTACCAGCAATCAATAGAATTGTAATGTACATACAAAGGTATAAATTTTCCTTTCCTGCAGTCAACTCAGTTTATGATGAACTAAAAGAAAAAAAAGAAATAACTATTCCTCCAAAAATTTTTAATATTAAAGATATATATTTGAAAGACATTTCATTTTCATATTCAAATCCAGCAAAAATAATTTTAAAAAATTTAAGCCTAAAAATTAGATCTGGAGAAAAAATTTTAATAATTGGTGAGTCAGGAGTTGGAAAAAGTACTTTACTTGATATCTTAGTAGGTCTGCAGAAACCAGATGATGGTAAAATTATAATCAACGATAATATTTTGTTGAAGGAAAAGGAAAATCTTACTAATTCACTAAGCTATGTTTCGCAAAAATTGTTTCTCTTTAATAAAAGTTTAAAATTCAATATTACTTTATCCGATGAAAAATTTGAAAAAACAAAATTCGAAAATGCAATAAAAGTATCAAATTTATCTAATTTAGTTTCTAAATTAAAGGAGGGATATAATACCCAATTAGGTGAATTTGGAGGAATTCTGTCTGGAGGTCAAAAACAAAGAGTCATGATAGCCAGAGCTTTATATAAATCAGATAATTTTGTAATCTTGGATGAACCAACTTCCTCTTTAGATTTTGAAATGTCAAATTCAATTATAAAAGAAATTATGAACAAAGATGATTTAACACTTATAATGGTAAGTCATAATAAAGAATTTCAAAAATTTTTTAAAAAAGTTTATATGATTGAAAATTTCAACATTGTAGAAGCAAAATAGATCATGAAAATTTTAGTAACTGGTGGATCAGGATTTTTGGGCTCGCATGTGGTGGATGAACTAGTAAAAAAAGGCCATAAGGTTACAATTTTGGATTTAAAAAAAAACAAATTTTACAATCAAAAGGCTAAGTTTTTAAAATGTAACTTAATGAATTTTGAAAAATTGGAAAGAGCAGTCAAAGGTAAAGACGTAGTATATCATTTTGCGGCCACAGCCAATATAGACATTGCCTTGACGACTCCATTAGATACAGTTTACAAAAATATTTTAGGAACGGTTAAATTGCTTGAGTTTTGCAAAAAACATAAAATCAAACACTTTGTATTTTCTAGCAGTGTATATGCTGCAAGTTCAGACGGAGGTTTCTATAAATCTAGTAAAAAGTCTTGCGAAGATTATATAGAGGAATATCAAAAAAATTTTAAATTAAATTATACAATATTAAGATATGGATCAATTTATGGTCCAAGGAGCGATAATTCAAACGGAATTTATAAAATAATCGATGACGCGATAAATCTAAAACGCTTAATTTATATTGGTAATAAAAATGCAAAAAGAAAATATATTCATGTGGTGGATGCAGCCAAAGCCTCAGTTGATATATTATCCAAAAAATATAAAAATCAAGTAGTAAATCTAGTAGGAAAAAAAACTTTTAAAATTGGAAAACTTTTCACAATTTTAAAAAAGATTTTAAAACTATCAGTAAAGAAAAAAGTAAACTATCTAGATAAAAAATTTACTGGTCATTATATAAAATCTCCAAAAATTTTTAAACCAAAAAGCGGAATTAATTACAAATTTAAAAAAATAGAAAATTTTGAGGAAAGTCTTTATAAATTGAAAACTATTATTAAAAATGAAACTAAAAAAAATTAAAAATATAAATTCTTTGAGAGTAAAGATAAAAAGAAATTTTTCCATTGGTACCTGGCTACAGTTATCAAGCCCCGAGGTAGCCGAAATTATTTCTACAAATAATTATGATTGGCTGGCTGTTGATCTTGAGCATGGTTCAATATCAATTGAAAAATTAACAGATATCTTTAGAGCGATAGAAAAAAATAAAACATTACCTTTCGCAAGATTGCAGAGCAAATCTAAGTATGAATGTTTAAAAGTTTTAGAGGCTGGTGCTCAAGGTATAATTATCCCTCAAATTAAAAATTCGAAAGAGCTAGAAAATATTATAAAACATTGTTCATATCCTCCTTTAGGTAAGCGAGGAATTGGATTTTCAAGGTCAAATTTGTATGGAAAAGAACTAAACAAAAAAGTTAAAATCTTTCAACCTTATTTTGTAGCTATGATTGAGAATAAAGAAGCTATAAAAAATTTAGACAAAATTTTAAAAACAAAAGGTCTAGACGCAATATTTATTGGCCCTTACGATTTATCAGCCTCAATAAATAAATTAGGAGATTTCAAAAGTAAAAAATTTTTAAAAATATTAAAACATATTCTTCAAATTTCTAAAAAAAATAAAATTCCATGTGGTTTACACTTAGTTGAGCCAAATAAAATAAATCTAAGTAAAGCAGTTAAAAATGGCTACAAATTTATTGCTTTTTCAATTGATACGGTTTTTTTAGCTAAGGCTTCTCAGATTTAAAAAAATGAAAAAAAAAAATAAAAAAATCTTAATTATGGGTTTGCCTGGTTCTGGAAAAACTTACTTAGCAAAAAGGATAGTAAGATTATTAAATGCTGAATGGTTGAACGCAGATAAAGTTAGAGGGCATTATAATGATTGGGATTTTAGCAAGACTGGAATTATAAGACAAGTAAAGAGAATGAAAAAACTAGCAGATAGTTCTCGTAAAAAATATGTAGTTGCAGATTTCATATGTCCCTACAGAAAACAGGTTCAAATTTTTAAGCCCAGTTTTATTTTTTGGATGGATACTATTAAAAAGAGTAGATACTCACGAATAAATAAAATTTTTCAAAAACCAGTAAGATACGATTTAAAGTTTAGTGAAAAAAACCTCCCTATAAATTCAATTAAGATAAAAGACAAAATTTTTGGATACAAGTGGAACAATAAATTACCTACTTCTCAAATGTTAGGAAGGTTTCAGCCATGGCATATGGGTCATCGGATATTATTCGAAAAGATATTAATTAAGACAGGTCAAGTTTTAATTATGGTAAAAGATGTAAAAGGAATTGGGGACAATCCATATAGCTTTAAAATAATAAAAAAAAATATACAAAAAGAGTTAATTGATTTTAAAAATAGAGTAAAGATCATATTAGCTCCGAATATATCTAATATTTGTTACGGAAGAACAGTGGGATATAGACTAGAAAAAATAAACTTACCCAAAAAAATACAAAAAATTTCAGCTTCCAAGATTAGAGCTAATTTAAGGAAAAAAGGCAAACTTAAATTCGAAAAATAACCATGAGAAACAAAAAAGAAATTTTTATAACTTTAGGACCATCTTCAATTACAAAAAGTTTTTTAAAGAAAATAGGAAAAAAAGTAAATTTGCTTAGACTTAATATGTCACATATTAAAATTTCAAAATTAAGTAAGCAAATTGATTTAATAAGAAAATATTCTAAAATTCCTATATGTATAGACACTGAAGGTTCTCAAATTAGAACAAAAGTAAAAAAAAAAATTTCTTTCAAAAAAGGCCACAAAGGTAAATTATATAAAAAAAATAAAGTTTTAAGTTTTTACCCTCCCGAAGTTTATTTTGATATTAAACTTGGAGATATTTATGATGTTGGATTTGATAACCTTAAAATTAAAATTATAAAAAAAAAAACAGATTTTTGCGTATTTAAAGTAATATCTTCAGGGCAATTAGAAAATAATAAAGGAGTTCATTGTATTAATAGGTCGGTAAAACTTAATTACTTAACCAATAAAGATATTGAAGCCATCAAAATTGGAAAAATTAAAAAAATTAAAAACTACGCACTATCTTTTACAAGAAGTGAAACTGATATGATCAAATTTAACAAATTAATTGTAAATTCTAGAAAAATTTTTAAATTAGAAACAAAAAAAGCAGTTAAAAATTTAAACAAAATGTTTAAATATGGTAAAGATTTTTTAATAGACAGAGGAGATTTGTCCAAAGAAGTTTCAATTGAAAAAATTCCTTATTACCAAAGAAAAATTTTATCTCAATCAAAAAAAAATAATAAAAATATTTTTGTTGCAACAAATTGTTTAGAAAGTATGATTAATAACTCTTATCCTACTAGAGCTGAAGCAAACGATATTTATAATATTTTAGAGTTGAATGCTAAAGGTCTAGTTTTAGCAGCTGAAACAGCAATAGGCAAATATCCTTACGAGTCAGTTCTTTTTTTAAAAAGAATGATTAAAATTTATCATGAAAGTAAATGATTTTTAAAAAAATTATAAAAAAAATATTTAAATTTTTTGGTGTAAATATATCAAGAAGCAGTAAAGATAATTATGATGTTTGGCCACAATCAAATTTTAACTCAACTACTGTATATGAAGACGATGTTGGTTTTCATAAAAAATATAATAGCCTTCTGGTCAAATTAAATATGAAAGATACTGACAACCCATTAAGAAGGAATAGACATTATTTGCTGTCAAATTTAATCAAAATAGCTCCAATACAAGAGGGTGATATAGCCGAGTGTGGATGCTGGAAAGGATTAAGTTCCTCTATTATTGCATCAGAATTAAAAAATAAAAATTTTAAAAATAACTTTTATATTTTTGACTCATTCGAAGGTTTATCAGAATTTAATAATTTTGATTTTAGAGAAAATAATAAAAATATAGATGCAGAAAAAATTAGAAAGCATTTTGCGAGTAGTTTAGAAATGGTAAAAGCAAATTTATCAGAATTTAGTAAATTTATTAATTTTAAAAAAGGCTGGGTACCAAAAAGATTTAAGGAAGTAAAAGACAACAAATTTTCTTTTGTTCATATTGACTTAGATTTATATGAGCCAACAAAAGAGTCACTAAATTTTTTTGGAGAGAAAATTATCAAAGGAGGAATTATTCTTCTGGACGATTACGGTAGTCTAGATTTTCCAGGCGCCAAATTAGCTACAGATAATTTTTTAAAAAACAATAATGGCTTTTCTTTTTTACCTTTATCTTATGGAAGCGCTTTTTTAATCAAAAAATGATAAATTTGTATAAATTCAAAAAAAAAGTGAATTTTTCGTCTATACTTACTACTGGCAGAACAGGTAGTGATTACTTGCATGCTTGTTTGGATAATGTTCCAGGAATTGTTACCTTTAGCGGAAGTTTTTTTTATTATGAATTTATAAGAAATCTTGAAAAAAAAATTGAAAATTATAGGCCCGAGACTCTTTTGAATATATTTATAAAAAAAAACAAACATCTATTTTATACAGATAAAATAGAAAATAAAAAAATTAATTTAAATTTAAAAAAATTTAAAAAAATTTTTGTTAAAATCGCCAATTATAACCACCACAATAAAATTAATTTTTTTTTATCGCTCTACTTGTCATATCATCTAATGTTTAATAAAAATCATAGAAATATAAAAACCATAATTCACCACAGTCATCATACTGAAGAAACAAAAAATTTTTTAAAAGACTTTAAAAACGCAAGTGTACTTATAACTGTTAGAGATCCAAGGGCAAATCTTAAGTCAGGAATACTTAATTGGATTAAATACGATCCATCAAAAGAAAATGCAGAACATTTTTTATTTTACCTAAAAAGAATAAGAGAAGATTTAGTTTTTGCTTTTAAAGTTAAAAAAAAACTATTTGTAAAACTTGAAGAGGCGAATTTTAAGAAAACTAAAAGGAGAATTTTAAAATTTTTAAAAGTTAATTATCACAAAAACTTTGAAATAGCCACTTTCTTAAGAAAGTCATGGAGCGGAGATAAGTTATCAAATTTTAAAGATGATAAAAAAGGAAAATTTAATGAAGAAGTTAAAAATAAAGATTGGAACTTATTTTTTTCAAAAAAAGATAAACAAGTCTTAAACTTTATTTATTATGATTATAGGGTTTTTGGATATAATTTTAATAAAATATATTTTAATTCCTTTTTGTATTTTATGATTTTTAGTTTAATGCCACTGTCTTTTGAAAAAAAACTATTTTCTGTAGATTACTTATTCAATCAACATAAATATAAGAAATATAAATTTCTGAATTTATATTTTTATTTAAAAAGAATTTTGTATTTTTATTACGTATTATTTGATACAATGTTTTCTCATATTAATCGTAAAAAATAAATATAGAACAAACTTTAAAAAACTTTAAAAATATATTTATAGTAATTTTGGCACAAAATATTACTAACATTTTTTATGGTTGAGGAGTGAGTTATAAAATTAAGAATATAGTCTTACCACAGGATATTTAAAAATATATTAAGCTAAGATAATATAAAGAACTAAGAAAATAAAGGAGATCTCTAATTTTGTAAAAATGAAAACAATTATAATTATACCTGCAAGAATGGGAAGTTCAAGGTTTCCCGGTAAACCGATGAAAAAGATAAATGGAACACCGATGATTGAAATTGTTTATAGGAACTGCCTTAAATGTAAGCTAACATCTAAAGTTGTAGTGGCTACTTGTGACAAAATAATATTTAAACATATTCAAAAAATTGGAGGAGAAGCCGTAATGACGAGCCCTAAACATAGTCGAGCTTCAGATAGATGTGCAGAGGCCTTAAAAAAAATTGAAAACAAGAATAAATTTTTTTTTGATATAGTTATGATGGTACAGGGAGACGAGCCCATGATTAATAGCAAAATGCTTAACCAAGCTCTCATGCCAATGATAAAAAATAAAAATATAAACGTAATTAATCTTGTAGCAAAAATAAATGATCGCAAAGAATTTAATGATAGAAATTGTATAAAAGTAGTCCAAGATAAGTTTAAAAATGCGATTTATTTTTCAAGAGAGCCAATACCAACAGTATATAAATCTTCACATAATTATATGAAAAAACAAGTTTGTGTTATTCCTTTTAGAAGAAACTTTTTAATTAAATATTTAAAAATGAATGAAACAGAATTAGAAAAAATAGAATCCATAGATATGATGAGAATTTTGGAAAACGGTTATAAAGTAAAATTAGTCAGCACAAAATATAACAGCCATGCAGTTGACACTCCCAGAGACTTAAAACTTGTTAGTAAAATTTTAAAATAAAAATGTTTCAGTCAAAAAGATATCTACAAAAAATATCAAGAGTGAGAATTCCCGAAAACCGAGATTTGATTAATGGCCTTAGATTAGATAGGAATGAAAAGGTTTCAGATTGGGAAAAAAATATTTTTCAAAAAATTTTTAACAAATTACCCTCGTATTTTTTAAGTATTTATCCTGACCATAGTTCTATTTATAGAAAAATTTCAAAATTTGATAAAGTAAATGAAGAAAACATTCTAATTACTTCAGGAATTGATGGAGGTATAAAATCAATTTTTGAATGTGCGATTAACCCTGGAGACACCGTAGGAGTTGTATATCCAACTTATGCAATGTATCAAGTTTATTCCAAAATATTCAACGTAAAATTATTTAAGATTGATTACACAGAAAACTTAAAATTTAACTTTAAAAAATTTGATATATTTCTAAAAAAAAACCCCAAAGTTTTTTTCTTGCCTAATCCCAATCAGCCAATTGAGAGTTGCTTTCAACTTAAAGATCTTGAAAAAATTGCAAAGAAATTGAAAAAAATAAATTGTATATTTTTTATAGACGAGGCTTATTTTCTTTTTGGATCAAAATCAGCCGTCAAAATTTTTAAAAAATATAACAATATTATCGTAGCAAGAACTTTTTCAAAAGGATTTGGAGTTCCTTCCATAAGATTAGGGTATTTAGTCGCTAATAAGAAAATAATTGATATCGTATCAAAAACACGATTTGCACATGAAACTAATTCTTTGTCAACAACTGTAGCTGAATATTTACTAGATAATTTTAATTTGGTAAAAAGATATAATCTATCAATTATTAAAAGCCGGCTAAGATTAAAAAAAGAATTAAAAAAAATTGATATTAATTCATTTGGAAAATACGGGAATTATCTCTTAATTGATCTTCGTAACAATCAAGATGCATCACGAATTGTAAAAAAATTAAAATTAAAAAAAATTTATACTAAAGGACCATGGAAAGGCAAATTTGATAAATATATTACGATATCGCTTGGACCATTTCCTCAAATGAAAAAATTTCTTATTAGTTTAAAAAAGCTTTTACAAAAGTAGAATGCAAAAAATTCTTATAACTGGTGGTTTTGGATATATAGGTTCAAAATTGATATTACATTTAAAGAATAAATATAAATTTATAATTTTAGAACATCCAAACGCAACTAAGCCAAAATTTTTGAAAAATGTAAAAGTCATAAGAGCAGACATTACTAAGTCTAGTCAAATTAAAAAATTAAGAATTAAGAATATATCAGTAGTTCTGCATTTAGCTGCACAATCCTCAGGGCCGAAGTCATTCAGTATTCCTGTTGAAGATGTAAAAAAAAATCTGATTGGAACTATTAATACAATAAATTTGTGTAAAAATAATAAAATTAAAAGAATTATTTATGCATCTTCTTTCGTTGTTTATGGCGACAGCAAAAAACAAAAACTTGATGAAAACTTAAAATGCAATCCAAAATCAGTATATGCTACTACTAAATATGCTAGTGAATTGATGCTTAAAAATTACGCTGAACCTCAAGGCATAAACTGGAATATTTTGCGAATGTACAACGTCTATGGCCTCGGGCAAGACCTTTCAAATCCCCAAACACTTGTAGGCATATTTCTTAAAATGATTAATGAGAAAAAAATTATCGAGGTTAAAGGCTCTCTTGAGAGATTTAGAGACATCATAGAAATTTCAGATGTAGTAAGTGGTTGGGAAAAATGCATAATTAAAGGTAAAAAAAATCAAATTTACAACCTAGGCACTGGAAAAAAAACAACTTTTAGAGAACTTATTAATACAATTTTAAAAGTTTTAAACAAAAAAAATCTAAAAATAGTCCAAAAAGGAAAAACTATGGGAGATGTCAAAGGAAGTTTCGCTGATTTAAAGAAGATTGCAAAAGATCTAAAATTTAAACCAAAATTAACTTTAAAAGAAGGTATCAAACAAATCTATGACCAAGAGATACTTAAAATTAAAAAATAATTGTATTATTTGTAATAACAAACTGAATTCTAAAAATATTTTAACAAGAGATAAAACAAAAAAAAAACTGTTTTATTGCACTAAATGCGACTTAAGCTTCTTTAAATATAATCCAATTAAACACTTATCAAAAAAAAACTTAGATGAATCAAGGTTGAAATATGATGGACTTAAATTAGAAAAGCGAAAAATTGATTTTAAAAATGGGGTAAATCAATCAAAAAAATATTTTAGTGAATATCTTAAAAATGAAAATAAAAAAAAAAAAATCTTAGAAATTGGAAGTTCCTGGGGTTATTTCCTTTACCTGTGTAAAAAAAAAAATTTTAACGTCACTGGTATTGAAATAAACAAAGAAAAAAGAGATTTTATAAAAAGAAAACTCAACATTAGTTGTTTCGAAAATATTGAATTAATTAAAAATCAAAAATTCGATTACATCTTTTTATTTTACGTAATTGAATATATTCCAAACATAAAAGAGTTTTTTTCCAAAATATATAATATGTTAGAGAAAAATGGACAAATCATTTTAATTACGCCAAACTTAAATGACCCTATAAAAACCATATGGAAAAATAAGAATTATCTAAATTTTTTTTATGAAAAAAACGCAATTAATTATTTTTCAATTAAATCCCTTAAAAAATTGTTCACATTACTTCAAATTAAAAATGTAAAAATATTTTGCAAACAGGAATATAGTTTTTTTAACAGCATAGATTGGTTTTTACATAACAGACCACACCCATCAAAAATTGTGGGTGGAGACTTAATAACAGAAAATCTTATTAAAGAGATTAATTTAAAATTTTCAAAATATAAAAAATTTAAAAAAATATTTACAGGTAAGATTAGAGGTATTGACAAATTATTTAAGACCTTCTGTAAAAAAACAGACTTTGGAAATCAGATTTTAGCAATTATTAAGAAAAAATAGATCAATGGTTTTAGACCCAGTTGAAAAAAAACAGATATTTTATATTAAAAAAAGCTTATCTTTATTAAAAGGCAAAAAGAAAAATATTGATACTGGGATAAACCCTGGATGCTATTTATCCAGTTGGGCGGACGAAATAGGGTTATTAACTCTGAAAAGCTATTCTTCTATTTCATTTTCTGAGAAATCTAAATTAATTTTAAAGTATTTTTATAAACACATAAATTTTTCTGATATAATTGTTAATCACACTTCATTAAAAAACAAAAATTATAAAAGATTGATTGTTTCATGGGGAGATCATACAGACATTAAAAAAAATTCATTTCATGATAAATATTTTTCTAAAAATTGTAAGGACAATCAAAACACGTTATGGTTAATTATAACTTCAGAAAATGATTTTCATAAAATTAAAAGTAAAGACAATAATTTAATTTTAGTCACAAACAAAAAAAATTTCCTAATCCCAATTTTGAAAAATATCGATGGATTATTCAAGCTGGTTTTTAAAAATGATTTACCAAGTAAATTACAAGCTTTAAAAATACCAAATTTTTATGTGAAACTATCTGCAATCATATTAAACTACATTAAAGAAAAAAAAATTTCAGAAATTCTGATGCCTTACGAATGTCAGCCATTCCAACACTACATCTTTAAAGATGTAAAAAAATTTTCTAATTCAATAAAAACTATTGGATATATTCATTCAGCATTAACACCGCTACCTACGGATTTTATTGCTAGATCTAATCATCCAGACAAAATAATTGTTCATGGAAACGGTCAAAAAAAAATTTTAACAAATTTTCTTAATTGGAATAAAAAAAATATTATTTTTAGACCCTCCGCAAGATTTTTAAAAAGAAAAAAAAAAAGATTCACCAATAAAATAATACTTCCAATGTCTTTTCAAAAAGAAAATCAAATTTTAGAAAATTTTGAATTTTATCTTAATTCACAAGAGTCAAAAACTTTACACCCATTTAAAATCCAGAATCATCCGAACATGACCGATTCAAAAAAACATAAAGATTTGATAACTAATCTAGAAAAAATATTATTTAAATACAAAAATAAATTTAAAGACTCATCCAGAAAAAAAATTTCTATTTTTATAGCAGCTACTGCAGCGATAATAGAGGCTTTAGAGGAAGGCACCAAGGTTATACATATATTCTCTGATCCAATTTTTGAAAGTCATAGTAAAGTTTTTTGGAGGGATATTAATATTAAAAAAATAAATAGAAATACATCTGAATATTCGATGCCAAAAAAAAGTAAATTTATCGTTTTTGGTAAAAAATATAAAAAGATCGATAAATGGTTAAAAAAAATTTAAACAACAAAACCAAAGAATTATTAATTGGTAAAAAGAACAAATATTTAGTTTTACAGATTAATTTTACAAATTCTTTATATATTTTTACCTAATAAAAAATAAATAATTGTTAATCAAATTATGAGTTTTAATTTATTTATAACAAAAATAGATAAAAAATATTATCGGACTCCTAAAAAATTATTTTTAGGTAAATGGTGCATAAACGAGGTTATTAATACAAAAAAAATTGGCGATTATGAAATTGTAAAGTACCATTGGAATGATTCTGAAAAACTTAATAAAGACTATAAATTTTTATACTCACTTTATTACAAATTATTAAAAGCTCTCACTTTAAAACTTAACCAGATGCACCAAACTAATAAAAAAGAGAGGTATTGGCATATTATTATTGGTTCATGGCTTGAAAGATACCTAGTTTGCTCTTTTGATAGATGGGAAAGTATTTCACAAGCATTCGATAATTTTGATATTTCAAAAATTTTTTATAAACAAATAAATTATAAAAATTTAATTCCCAGTGATATTTCGGAATTTAATAAATTTACCCAAACTGATATTTGGAATAATCATTTAATTTCTGAAATAATTAAATTTAATTTTAAAAAAATAAATTTAGAGGAGATGCCTTTTAAAGAAAATTCAGATGAAAAAAAATACCAATTAAATAAAAATATGAAAAATGCGCCGTTTTATTTAAAGTTTTTAGATAAGTGTATTTCGTATTTGCAAAAAAATCCTAAATTAGTTTTGTATAAAACCTACCTTGGTAAAGAAAATAATGTTTTACTTTATTTAAAGACAAAAACTATTCCAAGATTATTTTTAGAATTTGAAAAAAAAATTAATTTACCTAAACCAATTGATCGAGAAAAAATAAATTTTTCATTCCAAATTACAAATGAATTTGAAAAATTTATAACAAAAAATATTTTTAAAAATCTTCCGGTAACTTACTTAGAAGGATATAAAACAGTTGACTCTTTCTGCAAAAATATAAGTTATAATCCTGAGCTTATCATTTCTGCAATGAGTGATAGATATGATTTACTTTCAATTTGGATAGCAGATAAAACCTCATATAAAACAAAATATTTTTTTTCTGAGCATGGTGGAATTATTGAAGATCTTCCAAAATTTGATAATTCTATTAAAAAATCTGATTGTTATTTGTCGTGGAACTTGTCGGATAAACAAAATACCTTTCAGATAAGTCCGCAATTTTACACTAAAAAAATTCATAAAAGAAAATTAAATGATGGTAAATATTTATATATAATATTAACTGGCACCACATTATATAATACTATTGCGCATTATGATTTAAAAAGTGATCAGTTTTTAGAAACTTATGATAAACTTCAATCTCTGAAAAATTTACCTAATCAAATTAAGGATAATCTCAAATTTAAATTACATCCCGGGAGCAAAATATGGTCAATGAAAGAAAGAATAGAAGATAATTTTGGAAAAAATATGATATCCAAATATGTAAAGATGAATGATGTTTTTAAAACTTCAAAAATATTATTAAATATTGATTTTCAAACGGCATTTTATGAGTCAATGAATTCAGGAAAACCAACAATTGTTTATACTGACAGAAAATTTACTAACAATATAAATCCTAGAATAAAAAAAATTTTTGAAAAATTTGTCGAGGAAAATATTATTTTTGATAATTTTGAAAATTTGAAAAAACATTTAGATAAAATTTGGGATGACCCGTTAAATTGGTGGGAAAGTGATACTATAAATAACTTAAAAAAAGAGTTTAGATATTGCTGTTCAAAAAATAACTATAAAAAATTTTCTAATGAAATACTAGAACTCAAAAATAAGTATGACTAAAATTGAAATCCCTTACGGTAAACAATTTATAAATAGACAAGATATAAAAGAAGTGGTTCGGGCGCTAAAGGGAAAATTTATTACTACAGGTGATTATGTTGATAAATTTGAGACAGCAATAAAAAAAAAATTTGGAAGTAAATTTGCTGTAACTTGCTCGAGTGCTACAGCGGGTTTACATCTTGCTTATATGGCGATAGATGTGAAAAAAGACGACGTAATTTTAATGCCAGCTATTAATTTTATTTCCTCTTTCAGATTGGCAAAATTAATGAAAGCTAAAATTTATTTGGTTGATGTTGATAGTAATACTGGCCAAATGACTTATGACACTATTCTCGAATGTGTAAGAAAAAACAAGTTAAAAAAAGTTAAAGCTATCGTGTCCATGTATTTAGGCGGATATGTAGAAAATAATTTAGATTTTTATAAATTAAAGAGAAAACTTAATTGCTATTTAATCGAGGATGCTTGCCACGCAATTGGATCAAAATATAAATATTTAAACAAATTTTATGAAGTTGGCTCATGCAAACACTCAGATTTATGTGTTTTTTCATTTCACCCAGTTAAAACTATTACAACAGGAGAGGGTGGTGTCGTATTAACCAACAATAAAAAATTTGCAGAAAAATTAAAGATATTCCGAAGTCATGGAATTAAAAGAAAAAAAAATTATTGGAGTTACGATATAAAAAATCTTGGCTTTAATTATAGACTAAGCGATATAAATTGTGCTTTAGGTTTAAGTCAGCTAAAGAAAATTGATAATTTTTTCAAAAAAAGAAAAAATATTTTTGAATATTACCAAAAAAAATTACAGATATATAAAGAATATGTTTTTCTTCCAAAGGTTAAAAATAGTAAAAATTTGTATCATTTATTTTTATTTGGATTAAACTTTAAAAAAATAAAAAACGATAAGTCTAGTTTTATTACTTATCTAAATAAAAAAAAAATATTTCCACAATTTCACTACATTCCAATATTTAAATTTTCTTTTTTTAAGGGAGATAATCAACGAGATTTTTCAGGATCAAATCAATATTTTAATAATTTTCTTTCTTTACCTGTTTATTACGAATTTAAACAAAAACATCAAGAATATGTGATAAATTGTATAATTGAGTATTTAAAAAAAAATATTAAATGACCAAGAATTAACATTTCATTTTAATAAAATTAAAAATAAAATTTATAAATTTCATACAATATCTTATGAAAAAAATTTGTATAATAGACTATGGTTTAGGCAATTTAGCTTCCATGTATAATGCTGTAAAAAATATAAATCATAAAGTAGTAGTAAGTAAAAATGAAAATGATATTTTCAATAGTTCACATTTAATTTTACCCGGTGTTGGAAGTTTTAAAAGAGGAATGGATGGTTTAAAAAATAATAATTTAATTGACATTCTCACAAATCAAGTTTTAGATAAAAAAAAACCTTTTTTAGGTATTTGTTTAGGCATGCAATTATTATTATCTCGGGGTATGGAAGATGGAAATCATAAAGGGTTAGATTGGATAGACGGTAAAGTAAGTAAATTAAAGAGCGATTCAAAAAACATTAAAATTCCACATATGGGTTGGAACGAAGTAAATTATTTGAAAAAAAATAATTTATTTAAAGGTATAGCCGACAAATCTTCCTTTTATTTTGTTCATAGTTATCAAGTATTGCCAAAAGATATATCAATTGTTAGCAGCACTTGTTCGCATGGAATTAATTTTATTGCCAGCATAGAAAAGGAAAATATTTTTTCTACACAATTTCATCCAGAAAAAAGTCATGATGTGGGGAATAAAATTTTAAAAAATTTCATTGATTTTGAATGTTAAAAATTAGATTGATACCAGTACTTTTGTTGAAAAATGGTATACTAGTTAGAAGTAGAAATTTTTCTCTACATCAATTAATGGGTAATCATATTGACCAGGTTAAAAGATTTTCTGAATGGAAAGCTGATGAAATTATTTATTTAGATATTTCTAGAGATAGTTCATATGACCTTGGAAATATAGATAATATTATTGGGTCTTCATCTTCTAAAGCAAAAGTAGTTAGAGAGAGTAAAAAAAATATGATTGAAATAATCAAAGATCTTTCAAAATTTTGCAGGGTTCCTTTGACAATTGGTGGTAAAATTAGATCAATCGAGGACATACGGCAACGTTTAAAGGCCGGGGCTGATAAAGTAGTTATTAATACAGCAGCCCTTGATGACCCAGAGTTTATTAAGAAAGCAGCTAGAGAGTTTGGTTCGCAATGTATTGTAGTTTGTATAGATTTAAAAAAAATTTCAAACAAAAAAGAATGGCAAATTTTGAAATCTTTTGGAAAAAAGCCAACAGAATTAAACCTACTAAAATGGATTGAGAAGGTACAAGAAAATGGAGCAGGCGAAATTTTATTGCAATCAGTTGATAGAGATGGAACTGGAAAAGGTTACGATTTAGATCTTGTTAAATTTATACGCAATCATATCAATGTTCCATGTATCATTTTAGGAGGAGCGGGAGAGTTTGCAAATTTCATAGATGCTTATAGAGCAAATAATGAAATTTCATTAGCCGCAGCAAACATATTTCATTTTACTGAGCAAAGTATTTTAAATGCTAAAAAGTTTATGATTAACAAGAATATTAATGTACGAATGTTTTAGATCAAAATGATTTATTGTAAAAAATGTACCTACCCAAAAATTGCTGTAAATCTGGCGATGAGCGATGATCATATATGTAGCGGTTGTATTGTTCATGAAGAAAAGATGAAAATTAATTGGATAGAAAGAGAAAAAAAATTTAAAGAATTACTGCACAGCTACAAATCTCAAAATAATTATGATTGCATAATTCCTGTGAGTGGTGGAAAAGATAGTCATGTTCAAGCACATTACGTTAAAAATTTAGGATTAAACCCTCTTTTAGTTACTTATTATACTTACAATTACTCTAAAACTGGAGAGGAAAATTTAAAGAACATGAGAAATTCTCTAGATTTAGATCATTATATTTTTTATCCAAGTAAAAAAGTTATATCAAAAATGAATAAAGTAGGATTTGAAATGACAGGAGATATGAGTTGGCATTTTCATTGTGGAATCTTTACCTTGCCTTTTCAAATTGGAGTAAAGTTTAATATTCCCCTAATATTGTATGGAGAGCACGGATTTACAGATTTAGCTGGTCAATTTTCAATGAATGATTTTCCCGAATACACAAAAAAAGCTAGAGCTGAAGATACCTTAAGAGGATATACCGAACTGGACTTTATAGGAAAGGAGGGGATAACAAAAAATGATTTAAATTGGACTAAATATCCAAATGACGATGAAATTGAAAGAATTGGTTTAAGGGGAATATTTATGGGAAACTATGTTTACTGGGATGGTAATGAGAATTTAAAGATTGCTAAAAAACTTGGATTTAAAGAAAATCCCGAACCATTCGAGAGAACTTATAGAAAATTCTCAAATGTAGACGATATTCACGAAAATGGAATTAAAGATTATTTAAAATATATAAAATTTGGTTATGGAAGATGCACTGACCATACTTCTAAGGATATTCGACTTGGCACGATGACAAGAAACGAAGGTATAAAACTTGTAAAGAAATATGATCATGTAAAACCTAGAACATCGTTGAATTATTTTTTAAAGATGACGGATTTAACAGAAGAAGAATTTGATCAAATAGCAGATAAATTTAGAGATAATAGAGTTTGGTGGATAGAAAACAATAGATGGGTTAAAAATAATATTTGGGGCGAAACTCAAGCATATGAAGAAGTGAAATTGTCTAAAGAGGAACAAAAAAAATATAAAAAAAATTTAACTTCATAAATAAGAATGAAAAAAATTAATATAACTTTTTTACTAGATACGAAAAACAATTGGATTTTAAAATATTTAAACTTTAACTCATTTAGAAAATATAAGAAATATAACTTTAAAATTAAGAATGACTATAAATCTATTAAAAATCAAGACATAGTTTTTCCGATGAATTATACAAAAATTCTCCCGAAAAAATTTTTACAAAGAAATAATTTAATTCTGGTAATACATTCAAGTAATTTACCCCAAGACAGAGGATTTGCGCCAGTGTCAAATCAAATCTTAAAAGGAAAAAATACAATTCATTTCAGCTTAATTAAAGCCGAGGAAAAAGTGGATACAGGAAATGTTTGTTTTAGATCAAAGATTAGACTAGATGGTACAGAACTGTATGATGAGTTAAGAAAAAAACAAGCTTTTGAATTTAAAAAAATAATAAATAAATTTCTAAAAATTTACCCAAATTTAAAATTTAAAAAACAAAAAGGTATTTCATCATTTAATGTAAAAAGAACGCCATCAGACAGTGAATTAAATGTTCACAAATCTCTCAAATCACAATTTAATCTTCTTAGAATTTGTGATAATAACAAGTTTCCGAGCTTTTTTTATTTCAAAAGTCAAAAATATATTCTAAAAATCTTTAAGGATAAAAAAATTTAAATGAACAAAAAATCAAAAAAAATTAAGTTAGGAATTCAATTAATAAATAGAATACAAAAAATAAGATCAAGAAACAACAAAAATTGGATGGATTTACTTAGATTGAGTTTAAAACTTGACTTTGAAACTACATCAAAAATATTAAAAGATATAGTAAGTGATGATAAAAAAATAACCGAACTAGCTAAAAAAATATATAATCTTAAATAATAAAATTTATAATAATAATTAGATAGAATGTTTACTAAGTTATAAAAAACAATATTTTCGAAATAATTAAAACATTTACTTAATTACCTTAAAATTAAATGAAAAAAATCTTAATAATTGGTGGAACAGGATTTTTGGGTTTTAATTTATCAAAATTGTTAAATAAAAATTATAAAATTATTAGTATTTCGTTAAAAAAACCAAAAAAAAGCAGAAAAATTAAAAAAGTTGAATATCTTAGAGCAGATATTTCAAAAATAAATTCTTTAAATAAGATTAAAAAAAAAATTTCCAAAGTGAATTTTGTTTTTAATTTTGGGGGACATGTAATTCATGACAACAAAGAAATGGTTTATAAAACTCACTATATTGGTGCTAAAAACTTGATGAATTTCTATTTAGCAAAAAAAATTGATTTATTTATTCAAATTGGTAGTTCTATGGAGTATGGGAAAATTTCCTCACCTCAAAAAGAAGAAAACATATGTAAACCAATATCCCACTATGGTAAGGCCAAGTTGCTTGCAACTAAATATGCAAAAAAATTATTTAAACTTTACAAGTTTCCAGTAGTTATTTTTAGGCCTTATCAGGTGTACGGACCAAACCAAGATAATAATAGATTAATACCATTTACAATTCATAAATGTATTAAAGGAGAAAACTTTCCGTGTTCATCAGGAGAGCAACATAGAGATTTTTTGTATATAAGCGATTTTGTAAAATGTTTAAAATTATGTTTAAAAAACAAAAAATCATCTGGAGAAATTTTTAATATTGGTCAAGGTAAAGCAATTAAAATAAAAAATGTTATATTATCTATAATCAAAAAAGTAAATAATGGTTATCCTGAATTTGGAAAAATAAAATTAAGAAAGGAAGAGTCAAAATTAATTTTTCCAGATGTAAATAAGATAAAAAGAAGTCTTAAATGGAAAGCGAAAATAAATTTTGATAAGGGTATTAACAAAACAGTCACTTTTTATAAAAAAAATCAAGGAATAAATTAACAATGAAAGTTGTAATACTAGCTGGGGGGTTTGGAACTAGACTATCGGAATATACAAAAACTTTACCAAAACCTATGGTAAAAGTAAATGGAAAGCCACTACTGACAAGAATAATGGAACATTATTTTAAGTATGGTTTTAACAATTTTTATATAGCTCTGGGATACAAAGGATATGAAATAAAAAAATACTTAAATAAGAATAAAAAAAAATTTAAAAATTTTAATATTAATCTGATTGAAACTGGTCTAAAAACAATGACCGGTGGAAGATTGAAAAGATTAGAAAAATATTTAAAAAAAGAAACCTTTTGTTTAACTTATGGAGATGGTCTTTCAAATATTAATATAAAGAAGTTATTAAATTTTCATAAAACGAATAAAAATTTAGTGACCTTAACTGCTGTAAGACCTCCTGCCAGGTTTGGAGCGATAAAATTAAAAAATAATAAAGTCTCATATTTTAAAGAAAAGTCTAAAATGAATGAAGGTTGGATTAACGGTGGTTTTTTTATAATTGAGCCTAAATTTTTAAAATTTATAAGAAATGATAAGACTTATCTTGAGCGCGAGCCATTAGAAAAAGTAACGAAATTAAAAAAATTAGGCGGATATAAGCATACAGGTTTTTGGCATTGTGTTGATAATAAAAGAGACCTAGATAATTTATCAAAAATTCTAAAAAATAAAAAATTATGAAAAACTTTTTTAAATCGTTTAAAAATAAAAAAATTGTTATTACTGGACATACAGGTTTCAAGGGGGCATGGTTAACTTATTGGTTAATAAAGATGGACGCAAAAATATTAGGCATTTCTAATAATTACGTTTCCTCACCCTCTTTATTCAAAATTTTAAAATTAAGAAAAAAAATTAAACATAAAATTATTGACATAATAGATTACAAAAAAGTTCAAAAAGAAATATTAAATTTTAAACCTGATTTTCTTTTTCATCTAGCAGCACAATCCTTAGTTAAAAAATCTTATCAAAATCCACTTTACACTTTTAAAACAAATTCTATTGGAACATTAAATATTTTAGACGTGTTAGGACAACTAAAAAAAAAGTGTTATGCAGTTATTATAACAAGTGATAAAAGCTATAAGAATTTAGAGATTAAAAGAGGGTATAAAGAAACAGATCTAATTGGTGGATATGATCCTTACAGTGCTTCAAAAGGAGCAGCAGAATTAATAATTCAATCATACATGAATAGTTTTTTTAAACGAAATAAATATTTATCAATTGCGGTGGCAAGAGCAGGTAATGTAATAGGAGGCGGAGACTGGTCAGATGATAGATTGATTCCAGATTGTATTAAATCATGGTCTAAAGGAAAAAAGGTTGTTTTAAGAAACCCACAATCTACTAGACCTTGGCAGCATGTGTTAGATGTAATTTTTGGATATTTACTTTTAGCCATTAATCTAAAAAAAACGAAAAAATTGAGCTGCGAAGTTTTTAACTTTGGCCCTGGAAACAATCAAGTTAAAAGTGTTAAGTCACTGGTGCGAGAGATGGGAAAAAGCTGGGCAAAAATTTCTTGGAAAATAGTAAAAAATAAATTTTTTTTCGAACATAATTTACTAAAATTAAATTCTGAAAAAGCTAAAAAAAAATTAAATTGGAAATGTATTTTATCTTTTAGAGAGGCAGTAAAACTCACTACCGTCTGGTATAAAGCTTATTATAGTAAAAAAAATATAATAGAATTAACTAATCAGCAATTAAAAATATATAGTAAAAAAATCTTAAGAAAATCTAATAATTCATAAAAAATTTAAATCGTAATGATTATTAATTCTGGTTCAGAACCACTTATAAGCATTATAATGAATTGCTATAATGGTGAAAAATATCTGCATGACAGTTTAAAAAGTATTATAAATCAAACTTATGAAAACTGGGAATTAGTTTTTTGGGATAATCTTTCTAAAGATTTTAGCAAAAGAATTTTATTTAAATTTAGTGATAAAAGAATAAAATATTTTAAAAGTAAAAAATTCTTAAATCTTTACGAAGCAAGAAATGCAGCAATCGAAAAATCAACAGGTGATTACATTGCTTTTCTTGATACTGATGACTTATGGACACCAGATAAACTAGAAAAACAGGTAAATTTTTTTAAAAATAATCCAGAGTCTAAAATTGTTTATTCTAACTATTTTAATTTGGAAAGTTGTAAAGATTTTAAATATAAAAAATATAAAAAAATTTTACCTTCTGGGTTTGTGACCCAAGCTCTCTTAGATGATTACAAGATAGGTATACTTACTGTCCTATTGGAAAAAAATATATTTAAAACAAAGAAATTTAATAACGAATATAATATTGTTGGCGATTTTGATTTTTTTATTAAATCAAGTATTGAATTCAAAATTGACTCAATCGAAGAACCATTGGCATATTATAGAATACATAGTAGCAACTTCTTGTACAAAAATAAAAAAAATTATATTAGTGAGTTGTCAAATTGGATAAGCAGTAATCAAAAAAAACTTCTTGAACTAGGTTTTTCTTTAAAAAAATTAAAAATCTTGCTTTTTAAACAAAAAATTAAGTATATGTTAAATAAATATTTTAGATTTAATCTAAGATAATTGTTATGGGCGTGTAGTTCAGTGGTAGAACGCTACGTTGACATCGTAGAGGGCATAAGTTCAATTCTTATCACGCCCACCAAAAACTAAATAATTAGCCATAAATCCAACCTTTACATTATACTATTAAAATAATATAAGTTTCTGCCTGGTAATTATTGCGAAGGGGCCACAC
>TARA_B100001057_G_scaffold108690_1_pt1 | contig 34168 bp, 37 predicted proteins | sample TARA_B100001057 | Tara Oceans TARA_B100001057 (sample SAMEA2621839) | marine metagenome | biome: marine biome (ENVO:00000447); feature: surface water layer (ENVO:00002042); material: "saline water (ENVO:00002010), including plankton (ENVO:xxxxxxxx)" | depth 5 m | reverse complement strand
ACTTTACCTCGGACGTAATTACTTAACTGAATATCCATCTCTTGCCATACCTTTGATAGCATTTCCCTGTCACCAGGTATTATTTTTAAACATCCCTCAACAATATTTTTTCTATCAAAAAGAAAAAAATAAACAAGAATAGGAAATAAAATAATGTATAAAAGAATTGTAATTGTGCTTTGAATTCCAGCAATTGAAGATTTAACCAAGTTTTGTGTTATTGAAGATAATTCAGATGAAACTGCTTGGAAAAAAACTGATATTTGATCTGAGTCAACTAGTTCAGGAAATGCAGCTGGAACAGTTGATACAAAATTTAAAAAATCATTAAAAAGTCTTGGTATGTCAAGAACAAATGATTGTAATTGAACATAAAGTAGAGGGATAAGCCATGTAAACATTGCCGCACCGACGACTATAAAAATAGAAAAAGATATAATACTTGCCGAAAATTCTGAAAGATTATACGAAACAATGTTTTTTTGAAGACCGACCAATAAATAAGCAACAATAATGCTAACTATAAATGGAGTAAGAACAGCAGCAAAAAAACTAAAAATGAGTAATGTCAAAATTATTATTAGAGTAAAAACAACTGTTTCCTCATTACTAAAAATGCGTTTAAAGAAATTACTTAAATGTTCTATCATATAAAGATGATCATTATATAAGATTTGTTTAAAAAAAGAATTTTTAGACAGTTTTAAAAAAAATAAAGATAATAAAACTTATAATGATTTATTTGTTCTAATATTAAATTTAGTAATTAAAATAATATGTTATTTAAAATATTTATAACAATTTCTATATTTATCACTGGGTTTATTTCTTCAGATGATACTTCTTCAAATGATATTAAACTGCCAGTCTTAGGTGATAGAGTTTCAGGCGCAGTTTCAGCAGCGCAGGAAAAAGCAATCGGTGAAATGTTTCTTAAACAAGTGTATTCTCAGGCACCTTTAATATCAGATCCAATTATATTTGACTATACTGAACACCTTATATATAGATTATCTGAGTATAGTCAGGTCGAAGATAGGTATTTCTCAATACTTCTTATAGATGATGACTCTTTAAATGCTTTTGCAGCTCCTGGAGGGGTAATAGGTATTAATGGTGGTTTATTTCTAAATTCAGATAATGAAGGACAATTTTCATCAGTATTAGCACATGAACTTGCTCATTTAAGTCAAAGGCACTTTGCTAGGAACGTTCTGAAATCCCAAGATACTAATTTAGCATCAACACTGGTTTTGGTTTCCTCGATTGCAATTGCATTGATAAGCAATAATCCAAATGCTATGGCTGTTGGTCCTGCTATTCTTCAATCGCAGAATTTAAGATATAGCAGGTTATTTGAAAAAGAAGCTGACAGAGTTGGTTTTATGAATCTTGTAAATGCAGGATATGATCCAAAATCAATGGGAGAGATGTTTGAAAATATGAATAGTATGAGAAGGCTTTCTGGCGATCTTCCACCTGAATTTTTACTAACTCATCCTTTATCATCATCAAGAATAAGTGATGCATTTAATGCAGCAGAGAATATTTCAAGTGAAAATACTAAGAAAGATACTCTTGAATTTGCATTAATGAAATCAAGACTTGAAGTCTATTATGAAAATATTCCCTCAAATGCGATAAGAATTTTCAATGCTAGAATTCAAAGTAATCCATCAGATGCAAATTATTACGGATTAGCCCTCTCGCATAGTAATAATAATAATTATTCAGAAAGCATAAAACTAATTAATCAACTTGTTGCAAAATATCCTAAAAATCTTGTTCTTAATAACACAAAGGTTGATATTTTAGAGGCTGCAGGCAAATATAATGATGCATTAAATTTGGTAAATAAACTACTTGATATTTCTCCAAGAAATTATCCATTATCAATATCAAAATCTAAAATTCTTCTAAGAATTGGGAAAAAATTTGAAGCTGAAGAAATCATAAGAGACCAACTCATTAGAAAAAATAGAGATCCTGAATTGTGGCTATTATTATCTGAAATTCAAAGAGCAGGTCAAAATATAGTTGGCTATCATCAAAGTAGGGCTGAGTATTTTTTACTTTTAGGCCAAAATGAAAAAGCATTAAATCAGCTAGAATTTGCTCTTCAGCTAACTCAAAATAATTTTCAAGTTTCTGAGAGGATAATGACAAAAATTGTAGACATTAAAAAAGTTTTAAACGCATCTAGAGGTCTTTAATTTTGGTTTGTTTTGATATCTTGATTCCTAAAAGTGAAATATAGGCAGCTATTGGAATAGTAAAAAGAGGAAACATATTTGCTGCAACTGTAGTCAATTTTCCAATTGCTACAATGCTACTACCCGTCAAATCACCAAATCTAGAAATAAAGGTATCAATGAAGACTGATGACTTATATCTGTCATCTTTTTGCAATGAACTAAATATTATTTCTCTTGTTGGTTTATTGATTGCATATTCAAATACTCTAAGAAATATTTGGACAACTGCCACAATAGTTATAGATGGAACAAATCCATATGCTACAAAAGTTATCATAAAAATAAATCCATACATTAACAAAATATTTTTAATACCAATGCGCTGAATAATTATGTTTGTTAAAAAAACCTGAAATATAAATGTTAATGGAGAAATAATTTGCTCAATAAGAGAAAAAAACTCTATTCTTTCTTGAGGATCTTGTGACCAAGACTCAACAATATTTGCAGCTGTTATCCATTGGACAGTCATAAGCCCAGTCCATATCCAAACATATAATGAAATATTTCTTATTTCACTTTTTTTGATGGAGTTTTTTATAGCGTCAAGACTACCTCCTCCAACATTTTTAAGCTGGAGCTTATTCATAGGCTTTGATTTATTTATCATTTGAATTGCAAATAACATTGCTAAAAATAAAAATATTGCTGAAAAAATACTAAAAAACTCTAAACCAAATTCATTAAATGATCCTGATAATTGGTTGGTGATTGAAGATCCAAAGAATGCTCCTAAAGATCCACCTGCCATAATTACTCCATAGAAATTTCTAGTTTTTAGATCTCTGAATAAATTAATTATCACAACCCAGAAAATCGATACTATAAAAAATGAGAATACATTACTCCAAACATAAAAAACTCTTTCTAACCATATTGAGTTACTCAGATCAAAAACTCTCCATGAGAAAATAAAAAAAATTAAATTAGTTATAAAAAAAGAGTAGCAATAAAAAACTATTTTTTTAAGATTGGTTCTGCTTGCAATCCATGAGTATAGTGGATTTAACAATAGCATAGCTAGAGCACCGGCGCCTAAAAGGTATGGCAATTCATTAACATTTGAAACTGCCATTTCATTTCTGACTGGTCGCAAAATATACCATGAAGATAGAACTAAAAAGAATAAAAAACCTCCTTTGAATGCATCAAAAGTAAAAGAGGTTCTGAAATTAAGAAAGAGGTTTCTTAAGAAAAACATCAAAATATTATGCCCTAAAAATGGTGGGTCGCACAGGATTCGAACCTGTGACCAATTGGTTAAAAGCCAACTGCTCTACCAGCTGAGCTAGCGACCCAGGGTAATACATAAATAAAGATGGTGATTATTCCATATTTTTCAATATCTGCAAGGCTAAAGAAGATGCAGTATTGTTCGGATATTGCCTGATAACAAAATTATATTTATTTGAAGCCATATTAGCATCACCTTTTTTCATGTAGATGTCGCCAATCTTCTTGTGTGAAAGTGGAACCCTATAATGATTTGGAAATGAATTTATTAGCTCCAAATAAAATTTATTTGCATTTTCTAGATCATCATTAATAAAAGAAATTTCACCTAACCAAAAATATGCTAATGGATTTTTTTCTGCATTATCAAAATTACTTACAAAGTAGTTAAAAAGATTATAAGCTCTATCGTATTCTTGATTTTCTAATGCTGTAATTGCTCCATTATAAATTTGGTCTTCGCTTTTAGGATCTTCAATACCTTTAAATTTAATATCTGACCCTAAATTCAGATCATCAATGTTTGAAGAGTTATTTTCAGCAACTTCTAAAGATTCATTGATTAATTTTTCAATTAAATAATTCTGAGACTCAACTCTATCCCTTAATTCTGCAATTTCTATCTCAAGCTCCTGTATTTTTAAAAATAAAATATCAGTTTTTATATCTTCATTATCATCAGCTTGAACAGCAACGTGAAAAAAAATAATAGGTAATAGAAATGGCAAAGAAAATTTAATATTCATTAATTAATTTATCTCAACTCTTCTATTCTTTGCATAACTTTTCTCATTTTGACCCAACATTGCAGGCATTTCTTCACCATAGCTTTTTACAGTGATTCTGCTCTTATTAATACCATTAAGTATTAAGTATTCAGCTACGGTTTCTGCACGTCTTTGACCTAAAGCTAAATTATATTCACGGGTTCCTCTTTCATCAGCATGACCAGATAAAGTTAATCCAATTGCAGGATTTTCTTCTAATGCGTTAACCGTGCTTTTCAATGTTTGAAGAGATTTAGAAGTGAGGTTTGATTTATCAAACTCAAAATAAATTATTGCATTTGCAAAAATTGCCTCGCTATCATAACTAATCTCAGAACTGCTCAATGATGCTTGAACAGTTCTTACATCCTCAGAATAAACTTTTTCCTGAGAAACATTCATACTTGAACATGAGGTTAAAAAAATTAAAAAAAATAAAAAATGAAAATTAATTTTTGAATACTGCATAAATAACTCCTTAAATTATCTCAAAAAACTTGACCAAGATGGTTCACGAACAGCACCTTCAGAAGCAGGTAAAATAAATTTTGCTCCACTTAAAGTAACACCAGCGAGCATCCCAGTTCCATTAATTTTTACTGCATAAACTATAACATTTCCGTTGGGAGAAATACTAGGTGATTCATCCATCATTGAGTTTGTAAGAGTTCTAACAAAATTTTCATTAAAGTATTTAAGTGCAATCTGAAACTGATCTTTGCTTCTATGAACAAAAACTATCCCCTCATTATTTGGTAAATAAGATCCTTTAGCATTGTAATTTCCATCAAAAGTAATCCTCTTTGGTTTTGAATTAAATTTTCTTAAATTTATTTCATATAGTTGAGGAGATCCTGACCGACCTGAAGTAAACATAATTTTGGTTCCTCTTGGTGACCATACTGATTCAGTATCAATACTATAATGATTTGTTAATCTGGTAAGGTTTTTATTTTTTAAGTTCAATATATAAATTTCAGCATTACCATCCTGATACATTGTTAAAGATAAAAATTTTCCATCTGGAGACCATGCTGGTGAACTTATTTGCTTTGAGTTTTCTATCACTACCTCCCTTTCACCAGAAGCTATATCTTGAATATACACCTTAGCCATACCAGTTTCGAATGATACATATGCAACCTTTTTCGAATCAGGAGACCATGTTGGTGAAATTATTGGTTCTGAGCTTGAAAGCAATAGTTGTTCATTCTTTCCATCAGCATCTGAAATAACCAGATTGAAATTATCTTTCTCAGTAACATATAAAATTTTTGTAGCTGATATTCCCTTTATACCGGTTATTTCTTCATAAATACCATCGGCAACATAATGTGCTAATTGTCTATTTCTATTTGGAATTCCAAAAACAGTTGAGTTTCTTACCTGAGTACCCCTTTTAATATCAAAAACTTTGTATTCTACTGAATTGCTATTTCCATCAATGAAAACCTCTCCAAAAACAAGATAATCAATATTAAGAATCTTAAAATCGTTATAAATTATTTCATTTTCATTTTTAGGTACTGATAATAAATCATCATCTTCAAAAATATTAAACTCGCCAGATCTTATAAGATTATTTCTAATAACTGAATTTATTTCATTGACTATTTTGGCGTCTCCATTAAACGTTACTAATGCAACCCTATAAGGATCATCTGTACCCTGAGTAACCTCTAAGGTAAGTTCAGAAATTAAGATATTAGAGAATATTAGTAAAAAAATTATTCTATTCATGATGGATTGAATTTTAGAATTACTGTTCTAAAGTTAGATGCAAAAAGACTAGCTGAAATTTGATTAAAGAAACTAAAAGTCTCAACTCTTTGAACTGCTTTAATCGCAGAATTATCAAACCTTATGTTCCCGCTACTTTTTATAAGGTTAACGTTAAGAACTCTGCCATTTTTATTAATTGTAAGTCTTAAATTACAGATTAATCCATCTTGAATATTAATTGGTTTTCGCCAAGCTTCTTGGATATTTTTTACTATCAAGGAAGAGTATAAATCAATTTCATTTTGTTCTATTCTCTCAGAGATTAGGTTGTCTTCTTTTAAAAGCTCATCAAAACCAATTGTGTTTAATAGCAAATCGAATGAGATAGATTCTGTAGAAGTCTCATTTTTGTTAATTGCTTCTGATAACTCAATTTTTTGTGGTTCGATAATCTTTTTGATAGGTATATTTTTTTTTACTCCAGATTGATCTTTATAAATCAAACTTACGTTTATCGGCTTAGTTAATATTGATGTCTGTTTAGACTCAGAATAAAAGAAACCAAGAAGATATAAAAGAATTAAGGCATGTATTAAAAATGATACAAAAGAGGCTTCAAAATAAGTTTTATTAATTCTCATAGCCAGAAGTTACGATTCCTATATTAGAAATTCCAATACTCTGAATTGATGCCATTGCTTTTGCTACATACTCAAATGCTACATCTTTATCATTTTGAAAAACTACTTCTACTTCTGGATTTGCATCATAGATTACTTTTGATTTTCTTTTTAGCTCTTCTAAGTCTATTGAAAGCGATTCATCCCCAACATTAATAAAATAATTTCCATTTTTATCAATCGATATTACTAACGGTTCATTTTGTACTGACATTTTTGTTGTGTCTGTTTGAGGTAAATTAACTTCAATTCCTTGAATTAAAAGAGGTGATAAAACCATAAATATAATCAAAAGAACAAGCATCACATCTATGTATGGAACAACATTTATTTCAGCTTTAAGATTTTTCTTTTTTGCAAGCCTATAAATCATTATTTTTTAGTTGATTGCTTATAAAAAATACTGGCTAGTTCTTCTGCAAAAATCATTGTACTTTGACTAATAGACTCTGATTCTGAAGTAAATTTATTAAATGCCACGACTGCAGGAATTGCTGCAAATAAACCCATTCCAGTAGCAATTAAGGCTTCAGAAATACCTGGAGCAACTGCATTAATAGTAGCTTGTGTTGCATCAGATAGTCCTTGAAACGAAGTCATAATTCCCCAAACTGTTCCAAGCAAACCAACATAGGGGCTAACAGAACCAACATTAGCAAGGAATGATAAATGCTTATTCATTTCTTCCTCGTCAGATGCAATTGACACTCTCATTATTCTATTAATACCTTCAAGATCTAGTTCTGAAATTGTTTTGTTTGTATTTATATCTTGGAATTCGTCATAAGAATTCTTGAATAAATTCATAGAGCCATACAGAAAATCATTGTCTGACAAGTCCTTATAAAGCAAAGTAAGGTCTTTATTGTTCCAAAAATTTTTAAGAAATTCGTTATTAAGATTTTTTATTTTTGTAAAAAAATTGTATCTTTCAATAATAACTATCCAAGATAAAATTGACGCAACAAAAAGTAATGTCATAACAATTTTTACAACTAAGCCAGCCTCTAAGAAAAGATTTAAAACTGATATTTCATCCATAATTTATTCTATGTGAGATTTGATAATAATTCATCAGGAAATTTTATTGGTTTTTTTGTAGACAAATTTATAAAACATACCTCAACTCTTCCGGATACAAGAATTTTATTATCATTTTTATTTAAAACTTTTTGATAGAAAACAAATCTTGCTTTTGATTTTTTTTCTACATAAGATTCGACAATTATTTCAGTTCCGAGCACAGCTGAGTTAAGGTAATCAAGTTCAATGCTCTTTACTACGAATGCTTTATCCTGGTTTCTTAGCTCCTTCTGTGAAACTCCCACTTTTGATAAAAAATTAGATCTAGCTCTTTCAAAAAATTTTAAATAATTTGCGTGATATACAACTCCTTGAAAGTCTGTATCCTCTATAAAAATTTTTTGTTTAAGGTCATCACACTTGATATGTTCGTTCATGTAATTCAATATCCTCTTGAAATAACTCTAATATAATTTGTATAAAATCTGGCCACAAAAGATCAACTGTAACTAAATCATTCTTAATTCTGCTATTAATTGAGCAAGCTAAAATACGAACTTTTATTGGTCTATTATTAAATTTATATACAAGTGCAGGTTTTAATCCATTAGTCTTGGATGATGCTATAACCTGTTCCCACCAGTCTGGTCTAGGTTCTGCACCAGTGCCATAAGCCTTGCATTCAATACACCAACTGCCTAGCATAAGGTCTGGCAGTTCCTTTGTTCTTGTTTGCTCTAATATCCTTTTAACAGGATTTTTTAAATTTAAATCTTCTATCAACGCATTAGCAATCTGTCTCTCAAATGCAGCACCTTTATTTCTTGAGTTGATTGACAAAATTAACCTTTAACCTCAAAGTCTTCTGGAAATTCACCATTTGTATGAACTTCTTGTACATCATCAAGATTATCCATAAACTCCATAATATTGAAAACTTTTTCAGACATTTCTTCATCAAGATTTATAGAGGTTTCAGCTCTCAGGGTTAATTCAGCATTTATATAATTAACCTCATAATGTTTAAAGACATCTAAAACTTTATTGAAATTATTGGACTCAGTAGTTACTTCATAAAAATCTTCTTCTTGAGTAACATCGTCAGCACCTGATTCAATAACTATTTCCATTAGTTTCTCTTCAGAAAAGTCTTTGCTTATATGAATTATTCCAAGTTTTTTAAATAGATATGAAACTGATCCATCCGTACCGAGATTACCACCAAACTTTGAGAAAGCATGTCTTACATCTGAAACTGTTCTATTTCTATTGTCCGACATAGTTTCAACTAAGATTGCAACCCCACCAGGACCATAACCCTCAAATATAATTTCTTCTAGAGCTCCTGATTCGCCAGTCCCTGAACCTTTTTCAATCGCTCTTTTAATATTATCTTTAGGCATATTTGCAGTATTTGCTTTTTCTAATGCCAATCTTAGTCTTGGGTTGTCGTTTGGATCAGGGCCGTCTTTAGCTGCAACTGTGATTTCTCTAATAACTTTTGTCCAAACTTTACCTCTGGAGGCATCTTGCCTTGCTTTTCTATGCTTTATATTTGCCCATTTTGAATGACCAGCCATAGATTATTCTTCCTTAAATATGCTTTTTATTTTAAGTTCTTCAAGTTGTTTTTTTTCAACTTTACTTGGCGCATCTGTTAGCAAACATGTCGCACTTTGAGTTTTTGGAAATGCTATAACATCTCTAATATTAGTGGTGTCAGATACCAACATAACAATTCTATCTAGCCCAAAAGCAATTCCTCCATGAGGTGGACACCCCGATGAAAGAGCTCTTAAAAGAAATCCAAATTTATTCTCTGCATCCTCTTTAGTAATGTTCAAAATATCAAAGATTGTCTGTTGCATACTCTTATCATATATTCTTAGTGACCCTCCACCGATCTCGTAACCATTTAATACAACATCATAAGCATGAGCAATTGCATCTTCTGGTTTTTCTAAAATATCTTTTTTCGAGCATTTTGGTAATGTGAAAGGATGATGAAGTGGAGTCAGGTTACCTTCATTGTTTAATTCAAACATAGGAAAATTTATAATCCAACAAGGTGCCCACTTAGTTACATATAAATTTAAATCTTCTCCTAGTTTTTTAATAAGGCTGCTCATTGATAGATTTACAACAGCTGACGAACCAGCTCCAAAAAATATTAAATCTCCAGTTTCAGCCTCTAAATTTTTAATAATATTTTTAACCGTTTTATTATTTAAAAACTTTAAAATTGGAGATTGAATGCCATTTTCAAAATCTTCAACATTATTTATTTTTATATATGCCAAACCCTTTGCACCCAGTTTAGAAACAAATTTAGTGTAATCATCTATTTGTCCTCTAGAAAGTGAATTTCCTTTTGGGACTTTTAGAGCAACTACTCTTGAATTTAATTTTCTTGCTGGTTCAGAGAAGACTTTAAATTCTTCTTCTTTTACAAGTTCTGAAACCTCTATTAGCTTTAAAGGTATTCTAAGATCTGGCTTATCACAGCCATAATCATGCATTGCCTTATGCCAATCTATTACCGCAAATTTATCTAGTTTTTCATTGCAAAATTCTTTAATGATTTTTTTAATCATTTTTTCACTTAATTCGATTATCTCATCTTGATCTACAAATGATGCTTCAATATCAATCTGTGTAAATTCTGGTTGTCTATCAGCTCTTAAATCTTCATCTCGGAAACATCTTGCAATCTGATAATATTTATCAAGCCCACCTATCATAAGCAACTGCTTAAAAAGTTGAGGAGATTGAGGCAAAGCATAAAAGCTTCCAGGTTGAACTCTACTGGGGAGAATATAATCTCTTGCACCTTCTGGAGTAGCTTTTGTTAAGATTGGTGTCTCTATCTCATGAAAGCCATTTTTGTCTAAATAATTTCGTACTAGAGAGGTAATTTTAGATCTTGTAATAATTCTTTCGTTCATTTCAGGCCTTCGGAGATCCAGAACTCTGTTTTTTAATCTCACATCTTCATTAACTTCTTGATATTCATCTATTGGAAATACAGGAGTATTTGCTTTGCTTAAGATATTTATATTTTTTACTTCAATTTCAATTTCACCTGTATGCATATTTTTGTTAACTGTTCCTTCAAGCCTGCTTCGAACAATTCCACTGATCTGAACAACAAATTCATTTCTTATGGTTTCAGCTAGTTGAAAAGATTGTTGATTATCAGGATTGACAACTGCTTGACATATACCTTTTATATCTCTTACATCAAGAAATATTACTCCACCATGATCCCTTCTTCTGTGGATCCAGCCACAAATTGTAACCTCTTCATTTAAATTTAATGATGTAATTTCACCACAATAATTAGATTTCATTTTTTTCCCTATCTATTTCTTAATTTTATCTTGTTTAGAGTCTTTCTTGGAGTTTGTTTTAGAAGTTTCTTCTGATTTATGCACTTTAGAGGGCTCGCTCTTCAAAATATTTCTCTTTTTACCTGTTTTAAAGTCGGTTTCATACCAACCTCCACCTTTTAATCTAAAAGATGGTGCAGAAACTAACTTTTTTAAGGATTTCTTTTTACATTTTGGACAAATTTCACTTGGTTTTTCATTTATTTTATGAATTAATTCTAATTGGTGTTCGCATATTGAACATTTGTAGTCATAAATCGGCATAAGTTCTCAAAAAAAGATAAAATTATAAACTATGTTGTTTTCAAATCTACTAATACCAACACTTAAGGATGCTCCTCAAGAAGCCGAAATAATTAGTCATAAATTAATGCTTCGTGCTGGCATGATTAGAAAAGCTGCCTCGGGTATATATACTTGGTTGCCATTGGGACTAAAAGTCTTAAAAAAAATTGAAAATATTATTAGAGAAGAAATGGATGAATCTGGTGCTCAAGAGGTTTTTATGCCTATGGTTCAACCAAAAGAATTATGGGATGAAACTAAAAGATGGGACAAAATGGGTCCTGAATTACTGAGAATTAAGGATAGGCATGAAAGAGACTTTTGTTTAGGTCCAACACATGAAGAAGTTATTACAGATATTATTAGAAATAATGTAAAAAGCTATAAACAACTTCCTTTAAATATTTATCAAATACAAACTAAATTTAGGGATGAGGTGAGGCCAAGATATGGAATCATGAGAGGAAGAGAATTTCTGATGAAAGACTCTTATAGTTTTAATATTGATGAGTCATCCCTTCAAGAAACGTATATTTTAATGCGAGAAACATATAAAAAAATTTTTAACAGAATTGGGCTTGATTTTAAGATTTCAAAAGCAGACTCAGGTGCAATTGGAGGTGATAGCTCTGAGGAATTCCATGTATTAGCTGAGAATGGAGAAGATACAATTGCAATAAGTGATGCTTCTGAATTTGCAATAAATACAGAGCTTTTGCTTTCTGAGGGCGAAGATATAGACTCACTTGAAGGGAAGCCGTCACCGGATGGGAAAGGTATAATTCAGATAAAAAAAGGTATCGAAGTTGGTCATATATTTAAACTGGGTAAACTATATTCTGAATCAATGAAAGCAAACGTTTTGAATGCTGATGGCAAAGCCTCAACATTACACATGGGCTGTTATGGTATCGGTGTCTCAAGATTAGTTGCTGCCGCTATAGAGCAAAGCTATGATGAAAAAGGAATAATTTGGCCTCATAATATATCTCCTTTTGATATAAATATTATTTCTATCGGTCATAACAAAGAAAAGGAAATAACTGAAACAGCAAAAAGTTTGTATGATCAGCTCACAAAAATGAATTACTCAGTTCTTCTTGATGACAGAAACGTTGGTTATGGTTCAAAAATCAAAGACTCAGAACTTATAGGTATTCCGTTAAATATAATTATTGGAAAAAATTATATTGATAATAAAGAGATAGAGCTAATCGCAAGAAATGGTGATAAATCAATGAATCCAGTTGATGATGTTAAAACCATCTTAAACTTTTTTAAAAATTAGTACGAAAAGAACCTCTCATTAATTTCTTCATCAGATAGATTAATAAGAAACGATACTTCCTTAGGTGATGCCGCAAGATGTGCGCTTGTTTCATTTGATACTACTATGAAAAGTGATTTAAGTGTGGGCCCGCCAATAGATTTAATTGTCTACAAAAAAGACACTATTCAAATTTCTCAAGAAGAACATCTTCAATTCAAAACACCTTTTTTCTCAGATCTTTCCAGTAAATGGTCTGAAGGATTAAGAAATTTGTTCAAAGAATTACCTAAGTTTGATTGGGAAGAATAATATTAAACTCTTTTTATAATAGTTGCGTTAGCTGTGCCTCCACCCTCACAGATCGCTTGAAGCGCATACTTGCCATTTCTTCTTTCAAGCTCATGCAACATTGTGGTCATTAACTTTGCACCAGTAGCGCCTAGAGGATGTCCTAAAGCCATAGCACCACCATTAACATTTAATTTTGTCCTATCAGCTTTTAGTTCAGTTGCCCAAGCTAATGGAACTGGAGCAAAAGCCTCATTAACTTCATATATATCCATATCATTTATGCTTAAGCTTGCCGTGTCTAATGCTTTAAAGGATGCGGGTATTGGACCAGTTAGCATGTAAACTGGATCATCTCCAACTACAGAAATTGAGACTATTTCAGCCCTAGGTGTAGCACTAATTTTTTTAAGGCCTTCTTCATTACAAACTAAAACAGCTGCAGCTCCATCTGTAATTTGACTGGCATTACCAGCTGTTATTACTCCACCGTCTGAAACCGGTTTAAGTCCAGCCAATTTATCTAAACTCGCATCAAATCTTATACCTTCATCAATCATAACCAAGTCTTCAATACCTTTATCATTTCTTGCTTTAATGGGTAGTATTTCTTTATCAAAAAAATTTGATTCTGTAGCAATTACAGCCTTTTGATGACTTTCCAATGCGAATTGATCTAAATCTTCTCTTGATAAATTCCACTTTTTTGCAACAAGTTCAGCACCTGTAAATTGTGAAAAAAATACTCCAGGATATCTTTCCTTCATTCCATTTGAATCAAAGGGAAAACCATGACCAGCATCCATACCATCAATTACCGATGCTCCAATAGGAACTATGGACATTACTTCAACGCCACCACCAATAACTATATCTTGGGTTCCAGACATTACAGCCTGTATAGCAAAGTGTATTGCTTGTTGAGACGAGCCACATTGCCTATCAACAGAAGTCCCAGGAACTGATTCTGGATAAGATGAAGATAAAACAGCGTTTCTTGCCACATTACCAGATTGAGCACCGACTTGATCAACACATCCAAATATGACGTCATCTACAAGGGCTGGATCCATGTCAAGACGATTTACTATTTCATCAAGAACTTTTGCACCCAAGTCTGAGGGATGCCATTTGCTTAGCAAGCCATCCTTTTTACCACCGGCAGTTCTCACTGCCTCCACAATATATGCTTTTTCTGCCATAAAAAAATTCCTATTAAAGTAATATTAATAGGAATTATATCAAAAAACTAATTACTTAGTTTTAGGGGAAATATAAGATGAACGAATTTCTTTAACTAACTTATCTCTAACTTTACTATTCTCTTTAAGAAATAAGCTTGCTTTAACCTTTCCTTGTCCAATGCTTTCACCATCTAACTTATAAAATGCACCAGACTTATCAACTAATCCTATTTTATTTCCATAATCAAGAATCTCACCTTCTTGATTAATTCCTTGACCATAAATTATTTGAAATTCTGCTTGTTTAAAGGGCGGCGAAACTTTATTTTTAACAACTTTTACTCGCGTTTCATTTCCCATTACCTCATCGCCTTCTTTTACAGCACCAATTCTTCTTATATCGAGTCTAACTGATGAATAGAATTTAAGAGCATTACCACCTGTTGTTGTTTCTGGACTTCCAAACATAACTCCTATTTTCATTCTTATTTGATTTATAAAAACAACAGTTGCACCTGATCGTTGAATATTTCCAGTTATTTTTCTGAGTGCTTGTGACATAAGTCTAGCTTGGAGACCAACATGATGATCACCCATTTCGCCCTCTATTTCAGCTCTAGGTACAAGAGCGGCCACAGAATCAATTATTACTAAATCTACACTTTTAGACTTTACGAGCATATCAGCAACTTCTAAAGCTTGCTCACCAGTATCGGGTTGAGATAAAAGTAATTCATCTACGTTTACACCTAGCTTTTCAGCATACTGAGGATCTAAAGCATGCTCAGCATCTATAAAAGCGCATGTACCTCCTTCTTTTTGACATTGAGCAATTATTTGAAGTGTTAATGTTGTTTTACCAGAAGATTCAGGTCCATATATCTCTGTAACTCTACCTTTTGGAATACCACCAATTCCTAAGGCAATATCGAGACCTAAGGATCCTGTTGAAATTGAGGGAATATCTAAATTTTCTCGATCACCCATCCTCATAACAGTTCCCTTTCCGAAATGGCTGTCTATATCCGCAAGAGTATCCTTAAGTGATTTCGAGGTAGTGTCTTTTGATTTAGGCATAATAAACTCCTTGATTTACTGTATATTTATACAGTATATAGTAATTTTTCATTTTTTTAAATAGTTTTGTGTAAATTTAAACATCAGTAGGTTAAAATCATTAATTCTCTAGCAATTATGACATACGTAGTAACAGAATCATGCATAAAGTGTAAATACACTGACTGTGTAGAGGTTTGTCCTGTCGATTGTTTTTATGAAGGTCCTGAGTTTTTGGTAATACATCCAGATGAATGCATTGACTGTGGTCTTTGTGAACCAGAGTGCCCTATTGAGGCAATATTTGCGGATGATGAATTACCAGCAAACCAAATCGAATTTGTTGAAATAAATGCAAGACTTGCTGATGTTTATGAAAATATAACCGAGGCTAAAGAACCACTTCCTGATGCTGATCACTTTAAAGATTTAGAGAATAAAAGAGAATTTTTAAATATTGGCATTAACAATCAAAATGAAACAATGTCACCTAGTGAATTTTCAAATACGATATTGCTTTATGATAATGGAGAAATGATTATTAATAATTCAAAATTCAAAATTGATGAACTTTCTAATATGGATAACTTAATTTTTGAAAATACTCTTTTAGATAATCTGAATAAAGATAATATTGTCAATCTTAATGTAGAGGGCAAGGCATATCACGAATGGGCAATGAAAATTATGGAATTTCTTCAAAAGAATAAATTCTTAGATGTACAAATCAAAACCTTAAAATAATTAAAAGACAATCTAATATACTTCTGGGTTAGACACTATTATTGAAATAAGGCTGTCAATGCCTGCTGCAAAGATTAATCCTCCAAAGAATACTAGCATCATATTTCCAAATCTTATGTAAGCTTTATTGATTAATCTTGGCATAAGAATTAATGAAATAATCATTCCAATAAAAAAAAGGTATAAAATCTCAAAGTTTAAACCTGAAATACTGCCAATTATTAGTGGATAGATGCCTACAGCTAATAAAAAAGCGCTCCCTGAAATTCCAGGAAAAAGTAGGAATGAACATGCAAAAAAACCAAATAAAATTAAGGCAGCTGAAGATGGCATAAAAGGACCTTCAGGAGGATATGCACCTGACATATAAAATCCACTCAATGAAAATCCAATCAATATGGAAATTATAATGCATACATAAAATGATTTACCCTTATTTATGTCTCCATTGATGAATGTATTTATAACTAAAAAAATTCCATATCCTACCATTAGGATGGCAATTAAAATATTAAATGTCTTAGTATAGCTCTGATATAAAAAATCAATTAAAGAAGAAAATAAAAATACACTTAAAATCATGCCAAATAAAAGAGGTATTATGAGATTTGAATTTTTAAATTTTCTTAAGAAATCTAGTAATTTTTCGTAAACACCAAACATCAGTGCAACTGTAGCTCCAGATATACCTGGAAGTAGTTCCGATAAACCAATAAAAATTCCTGCTATAAAGAATTTAGCTTTCTCTTTCATACATCATTTCCATCATCTGATTTTCCTGCCAACATAGGCACAAAAGATACATCTTCATATTCTTGTTCTTTTATTTCATCTTCTTTGGCTTTTAGGATAACATTTAATTTTTGTTCAGAGCCTCCTACAGGAATTACTAATTTTGCATCGTTTTTGAGAAGATCAATAAGATCATGTGGATATGCTCTTGGCGCAGCAGCACATAAAATACCATCGTACTTTTTCTCCTTATCCCAATCCTGATAACCATCTCCGTAATTAAATAAAATATTGTTGATTTTAAGATGTGCTAAATTTTCTCTAGATTTTTGAACTAAAGGTTTGATTCTTTCTATTGAGTCAACTCTTTCGCTAAAGAAAGATAGAACTGCGGATTGATATCCACAGCCAGAACCAATCTCTAAAAGGTCTTCAAAAACTTTACCCCTCCCATTTGTATGAGAAATTAATAATTCTGTCATTCTTGCAACTATATATGGTTGTGAAATAGTTTGTTTGTAACCTATAGTTAAGGACCTATTTTCATATGCTCTAGACCATAGCGCTTCATCAACGAATATATGTCTTGGAATTTGGGAAATTGCATCTAAAACTCTGAAATCTTTAATACCCAACTCTAAAAGGGTTTCAATCATTTCTTCTCTGACTCTCCTAAATGTAAAACCAGAACTATTCATCTAAAAATTTTGATATTTCTTCAAGAAAAGATTGAGAGTTTAAACTGTAATCAAGAATTGAAAACGAGACAAATCCATTTTTAACCGCTTCTGCATCTGTCATTAAGCTGTCTAATAAAGGCTCACCCGATGCATTATATCTATATTTATATACATCATTTGGTGATTTATTTTCTTCAATAAGAATTGGTCTTGCAGGTATACCTCTTTTAGATAAGCCCGATGCAACACATCCTTTGTATTCCTTCTCTGAAATATCAGGAAAATTAATATTAATAACTTTTCCCATGAAATTTTCATCATATCTTAAAATTTTTTCAATCAACTCAACTGATTTTTTTGTTAAGAAATTTAAATCTTTTGCATCATAAGAGGCTACTGATAATGCTACTGGTGGAAATTTTAGATTTCTGCCTCCAATTGCAGCACCTACTGTTCCAGAATATAAAACATCATTTCCAATATTTGCACCATGATTTATACCAGATATAACGATATCAAACTCAAAGTCTACGATACTTAACAAACCCAAATATGTACAATCTGCTGGAGTACCATCGACTGCATAAATTCTGTCTTCAATTTTTGTGACCTCTATTTCACTTAAGTATGAAATAGCTGCGCTCATTCCACTACAGTTATTTTTGGGTGCAATCATCCATACTTCATGATTTTTTGAAAGCTCTTTGTATAAACTTTTTATATTAATCGCATCATAACCATCATCATTTGTTAGTAATATTTTCATTGCTTCTCTCTTAAATTTACATAGCTTTGAACAGCGATTGCTTTATTTTTTCCAATAATACCTATTTGCTCTGAGGTTGTTGCTTTTAAGCCTATTTTATCTATTGGTATTTCTAAAATTAATGACAGGCTTTTTAAAATTTTATCTCTGTGAGGATTAATTTTAGGTTCTTCACATATAATGATGGTATCTACATTATAAATCTCAAGATTAAATTCATTTAATTTATCAAGACAAAATCTAATAATCTTTGTGCTATCTAAATTTATATTTTTTTCATCTTGATCTGAAAAATACTTACCAATATCACCTATTCCTAATGCGCCTAAAATAGAATCAGCTATAGAGTGAAGTAAAACATCACCATCTGAATGCGCTATTATTTTGTAATTACAATCAATATTACATCCTCCTAACATTATTCCAGAGCCATCTTTGTATTTATGTAGATCGAAACCAATTCCAGATCTAGTTAAAAATTTATTTAATATATCTAAATCATCGGGTTCAGTTATCTTAATATTGGATCTTCTGCCTTTAATCTTAGAAGTCTTTAAATTTGAATATTCAATGGCAAAAGACTCATCTGGACATTCTATATTTTCGTCAATACATTTCTTTAAAGATAACTTAAGATCCTTGAATTTTGATATCTGTGGAGTTTGAACTAGATGGTATTTATTTTTATCTTTGGTGAAGGTTTCTTTGATTGAATCGTATACCGGAGTGAAGAGATAGGAGCAACTTACTCCAGTTTCTTCAATATCATGCAATAAATTTAAGATATCGTCCTCAATCACATTTGGACGAGCTGCATCATGTGTTATGACATAGTCATAATTGTCTTTAGCATGCATAAGGGCATTGAATATTGATTTCTGTCTAGTGTCTTCGCCAAAAATAAGTTCAATTTTTTTTGAATTATAAAAATCTTGATTTTTAATTTCTAAGTCATCTTTGGAAATTGCTATAAATATTTTAGAAACATTATCTGAGTCAATAAATGGTCTTACAGATCTTTCAATAACTGATTTTCCATTTAATTTGCTATATTGTTTAGGGACGTTACTACCAAATCTTTTACCTGTTCCAGCTGCTGCAATAATAACCAATAAATTATTCATTTTTTTCATCTTTTGCATTTTCTTTTTGAAAAGTAATAAATTCTTCATCTTTATAGGAAAGATTTAATTTTTCCCTTGCGAAGTTTTCAACATGATCATTTGAGTTTTGAGCATTTTTAATTTCAAATTCAAGAATTTCATTTTGTCTCTTCAATTCTTCATTTTTAACTTGTTGTATTTTGTTATCTTCAATTAATTCTGCTCTCTTGTTGTAACTATTCTCGCCAAAAAAAATACCCTTTGATAAAAAAATAACAATTAAACTTAAAACAGCCAAAAGTAAATAATAGAGTCTGTTCATTTAAGCAAAATATTACTGCTTTCTTCTTCTATCCAAAGCAATCTATTGTATTTTGCTACTCTATCCGATCTGCATGGAGCTCCCGTTTTGATTTGCCCAATACCCAAACCTACAGCAAGGTCAGCTATTGTAGTATCTTCAGTCTCACCAGATCGATGAGAAATAATTGACTCAAAATTATTTTGATTTGCGAAATGAATAGTTTCTATTGTTTCAGTTATTGATCCAACTTGATTAAATTTTATGAGTATTGAATTGGCCATTTCTTCATTAATACCATCTTTAAGAATTTTTTTATTGGTAACAAATAAATCATCTCCAACGAGCTGACATTTTGATCCAAGTCTCTCTGTAAGTAATTTCCAGCCATCTTTATCATTCTCATCCATGCCATCTTCTATAGAGACTATAGGATAGTTTTGAATTAAATCATCTAGGTAATCTACAAATTGGATAGATGAGAGTTCCTTTCTTTCTCCTTTTAAAATATATTTGTTGTCATCAAAAAACTCACTTGCTGCACAATCAAGAGCAATATTTACATCTTTACCTGGTACTAATCCTGATTCTTTTATAGCATCAACAATTAATCTTAATGCTTCTTTGTTAGAGTCAAGGCTTGGAGCAAAGCCACCCTCGTCACCAACCGCTGTAGAATAATTATTTTTTAATAGTATTTTCTTTAAATTATGATAAATTTCAGTGGCCCATTGCATAACCTGAACAAAGTTTTTTGCTCCGCTAGGAATAATCATAAATTCTTGAATATCAATGTTATTATCGGCATGTTCGCCGCCATTGAGAATATTAAACATAGGTAAAGGCATGCAATGGGTTACATTTTGACCAGTAATATCTCTATATACTTTTGAAAAATGTTTATAAAGTGAAATCTTGTTGGCTTTTGCAGCTACATGAGCAGTTGCAAGAGAAATAGCTAAAATTGCATTTGCTCCAACTTTTGATTTATCTTCTGTATCATCAAATGAAATGAGTAATTCGTCAATTTCTTTTTGGTTACTTGGATTCTTACCAATAACGAGAGATGACAATATATTATTAATATTGTTGACTGCCTTTGTCACACTTTTTCCATGATATGAAATATCGTTATCTCTCAACTCAAGCGCCTCTTTTGAGCCAGTAGAGGCTCCACTAGGAACCATAGCAGAAGCTGAGGTACCATCTTCAAGGCTTACCTTACAAGATATTGTAGGAACACCCCTTGAATCAAATACTTGAATAGCGTTAATTAAAGATATTTTTTGCATCTATTATTTAATTTCGATATCGTCTTGATTTTTAACAAATTCATCGAGCTCGACAATTTGTTTTAAAAATTCTTCTAAGACTGACAAAGGTAAAGCGCATGGACCATCACATTTTGCTTCATCTGGATTAGGGTGAGCTTCAAGAAACAATCCTGCAATTGATTGAGATATTCCAGCTTTTGCTAAACTTAAAACATATTCTCTTCTTCCACCTGTTGCACTTCCAAGGCCACCGGGTAATTGAAGTGAATGAGTAACATCAAACATAACCGGCTTAGATAATTCCTTAAGAATTTGAAAGTTTAAAGTATCAACAACTAGATTGTTATAGCCAAATGAGTTTCCTCGTTCGCATAGTATTATCTTGTCATTACCTGCTGCTGAACATTTTTCAATAATGTTAGACATTTCTGGAGCAGATAAAAATTGAGGTTTCTTAAATTGTATAATTGAATCTGTTTTTGCTGCAGAGCTAACAAGATCAGTTTGTCTCGCTAAAAAGGCTGGAATTTGTATTACCTCACAAACCTCACTAACTGCTTTTGCTTGATCTGGTTCATGGATATCAGTAATAACTGGTACTTCAAAAGTTGTTGAGACTTCCTGAAGGATTTTTAGACCCTCTTCTATTCCTGGGCCCCTAAAAGAATTTATTGAGCTTCTATTTGCTTTATCAAATGAACCTTTAAATATATAACTGATATTTAATTTTTGAGAAACTTCTTTAAACTTCTCTGCAACCATCATAGCTAAATCTCTTGATTCAAGAACATTCATGCCACCCATAAGGGTCATAGGAGCCAAATTATCAATTTTAAAATTTCTTAACTTCATTTTATTTATTCATTGTACTTTTAATGTAACTATTAAAGATAGGATGTCCATCTCTTGGATTAGATGTAAATTCAGGATGAAACTGACAAGCTAAAAACCATTTATGATTTGAAATTTCTATCATCTCAACAAGCTTACCATCTATTGAGGTGCCCACTACATCTAAGCCGTTATTTATCATTTCACTTTTATAATTTGGATTGACCTCATATCTATGTCTGTGCCTTTCAATAATTTCTTTTTTCTTATACATTTTGTATGAATTTGATTTTTTCTTAAGTACACATAATTGACCACCTAGACGCATTGTTCCACCGAGATCTGAATTTTTGGATCTTTTTTCTTTTTTTCCAGATATATCACTCCACTCTGTAATGAGGCCAATAACTGGATATTTAGTATCTTGATTGAATTCAGTACTATTCGCATCCTTAAGTTTCAAAACATTTCTTGCATATTCAATAATTGCAACTTGCATTCCTAAGCAAATACCTAGATATGGAATGTCGTTTTCTCTTGCATATTTGCAAGCTAAAATCATACCTTCAATACCACGTTCCCCAAATCCTCCCGGTACAAGAACTGCATCAGCATTTTTTAATGTTTTCCTTATATTTTTAGATGTAATATTTTCAGCTTCTACAAAATTTATATTTACTTGTGCTTTATTCTTAATCCCAGCATGTTCTAACGCTTCATTGATAGATTTATATGAGTCTTTAAGTTCGGTATATTTTCCAACAAAAGATACGTTTACTTCTCTTTCTGGTAGTAACTTAGCCTTAATGACTCTTTTCCAATCATTTAATTTTGGATTAGTAGTTTTTATTTTTAATTTGTTAAGTATTGTTTTGTCTACTTTTTGTTTATTTAATAAAACAGGTATTGAATAGACTGTATCAACGTCATGCATCGATATAACGCTATTGTTTGGTACTGAACAAAATAGAGCAATTTTATTTTTTTCATCTTTTGGTAGCTCTTGCTCCGATCTACAAATCAATACATCTGGACTTATTCCAAGAGATCTTAATTCTTTTACAGAATGCTGAGTTGGTTTTGTTTTTAATTCGCCTGAGGCGTTAATATACGGAACAAGTGTTAAATGAACAAATGCCCATGAAGAATCTGGGAGTTCAAGCGCCATTTGCCTTAATGCCTCAACAAATGGTTGACTTTCAATATCACCTACAGTTCCACCAACTTCTACAATAGCAATATCTTTTTTTTGACCTCCCTCTTTAATCCTTTTTTTTATTTCATTCGTAATGTGAGGAATGACTTGAACTGTTCCACCAAGATATTTACCCTTTCTCTCATTTCTAATAACCGTCTCGTATACCTTTCCAGCAGTAAAGTTATTCTTTTTTGAGGCCTGGAATCTTACAAATCTTTCGTAATGCCCTAAATCTAGATCTGTTTCTGTGCCATCATTTGTTACAAAGACTTCGCCATGTTGGAACGGACTCATTGTTCCGGGATCAACATTAATATATGGATCGACTTTTACCAAGGAAACTGTGAGACCTCTCGATTCAAACAATGCTCCTATCGAAGCTGCAGCTATACCCTTACCTAGAGAGGAAACCACCCCGCCAGTGATAAATATATATTTAGTATTTGCCATCATTAAACCCAAACATGATGGGATATTAGAATAACAGATTAGTGATTGCTTTTATAGAGTTTTTTTACTCTAGACTTTACACCTGTCATAAAATAATAGGAAATAAGATCATTTGCAGAAACTATATTTGAGATTGGTAATTTTTTTGAAAAAAATTCGCACCAATCACCAACTTTACATCTTTTAATATCAGTTACATCAAGGGTAACTATATCCATACTTACTCTTCCAAATACAGATGCTATTTGATCATTTATCATTACCTGTGTTTTATCTTTAATCATTACAGGAAGTCCATCAGCGTATCCAATGTAGACACTTGCAATTAGCATATTTTTTTTCGCTACAGCCCTTCCATCATATCCAACTCTTTCACCAGGCTTTATTTTTCTTAAATTGATAATTTTTGATCTTAAAGTCATAGAGGTTTGAATATTTTTATCATTAAGATAGCCGCCATACATACCAATGCCACACCTTACCCAATCATAAGTTTGATTCGGAAAGTTCATTACACAACCAGTATTAGCAATGCTTTTTTTAACCTTTCTATTCATTTTGTTTGAGAGATTTCTAAATGATTTAAATTGAGATTTATTTGAAGATGCACTTTTATCATTGGAGGCAGCTAAGTGACTCATTAATACGAATTCACTATTACTTAAATATTCATTATATATATTTATAAATTCATCTATCTCAAAACCCAGCCTATTCATGCCAGTATTTACTTTCATCCATAAGTTATTAAAATTTTTATTATTTGCAACAAGCTCAAACTGATCACTGTTGTGAACTACAACATCTAAATTTAAACCTATAGATCTTTTATAATCTAGCTGAGAGTAAACTCCTTGCATAAGTAAAACTTTTTTATCAGAAAATTTTCTTATCTTTTTTGCCTCACCAATCCTAACAACACCATAGCCATCTACAATATCATCAATATCAGGAACCAGTTTTTCAAGAAGATGGCCATATGCATCTGATTTAATTACAGCCATAAAATTAGATTTATTTTTAATTTTCCCTTTTATGTAGGAAATATTATGACGGATTACGTCTGAATCAATAATTAACTCCGAGTTTAACGATGTCATTCGAAAGTATCATAGAAACTGTCACTTGAGAAATTTTCAAATCTTGTAAGTTCTTTTAAGAAAGTTAGGTTAATAGTTCCAATTGGTCCATTTCTTTGCTTACCAATTATAATCTCAGCTTTATTTCCCTGCTCAGAGTCTTCGTTGTAGACCTCATCTCGATATATAAATAATATTACGTCAGCATCCTGTTCAATTGCACCAGAATCTCTTAAATCTGCCATTATTGGCCTTTTGTTTGGTCTTTGCTCAACAGCCCTATTTAATTGTGACAGTGCAACTACGGGCACACTTAACTCTTTTGCAAGAGACTTTAATGATCTGGAAATTTCAGATATTTGATTAACTCTATTTTCTGAAGACAACGGAAGTTGCATCAACTGCAAATAGTCAACAACTATTAAAGACAATCCATTTTCTTCAGTTCTTGCAAGCCTCCTGGCTTTCGCTCTTAATTCCATTGGAGAAAGAATTGAGCTATCGTCAATCCATAAAGGTTTATTTTTTAAATTATCACTTTGTTTTAATAGTAGTCTCAACTCGTCATCCTTCAACATACCTGATCTAACATTTTGCTGATCTAATCTACTCATTCCAGAGAGCAACCTAGTTGTCAGTGATTCAGCTGGCATCTCTAAACTGAATATTAAAACTGATCCATCAGTATCATCATCAAACAAAACATTTTCAGCAATATTCATAGCAAGTGATGTTTTCCCCATACTTGGTCTTCCAGCAACTATGATAAGATCACCATTTTGGATTCCTTGCAATTTTTTATCCAAATCTTTAAAACCAGTTGAAGATCCTATAAGTCCACCAGATTTGTTTGATAATTCGTGAAGTCTATCCATTGTAGATGGAATTAGATCTTTCATAGATTGAATACTTTGATCATTCTGATTAGTTTCATCATTTAGAGCAAAAATCATACTTTCTGCCTTATCAAGTAAGGAAGCCCCATCTTGTCCCTGAGGATTTGATATCAATTCTGATATATCTGCATTTGCTCTCATAAGCTTTCTAGTTATAGATCTTTGCCTAATAATTTCAGCATATGCCTCTAAGTTCGCTGCAGTTGGAGTCGAAGTCGCTAACTCTATTAAGTATTCTTTTCCGCCTACTTTATTTAACGAATTTTTGTTCGTAAGCTTTTCTGAAACAGTTAACGGATCTAAAGGTTTATTTTCCTCAATAAGTTCAGACATTGATTGAAAAATTATTTGATGATCTTTACCATCAAAATCATTTTCTTTGATGACTTGTATTACAGTATCAAATCTGTGAGTTTCAAGCATCAGACCACCGAGTACAGCCTTTTCAGCCTCTCTAGCTTGCTCGTTTTGATTAATATTTAAATCTGACATTGGAATATGATTTTTGCATCATATATCAAAATATACAACTACTCAGGCAATACTTTTACAATAATTTCTACATTGACCTCAGGGTGTATATTTAAAGTTATATTGTGATCGCCAGTTTCCTTGATTGGACCATCTGGTAATTGAACTTCACTTTTGTCAATGTGAATTTGGTTATTTAAAAAAGCTTCAGAAATTTCTCTTGTACCAACAGACCCATATAAGGCACCCTCTTCTGTTACAGGAACGATTATTTCACAGGATGCTCCTTCAAGATTTTTAGATCTTTCTTGAGCTTTAACCAAAGCATCTTCAGACAATGCTGCAAGTTCGTCTTTTTTTGCCTCAACTTCAGCAATATTTTTTTCACTAGCAAAAGCAGCCTTCTTTTGAGGAATTAAAAAATTTCTTGCGTATCCAGAATTAACATCAACAATATCGCCTATATTGCCTAATCTTTGAATTTTGTCTAATAAAATTATTTTCATTATTTATGCATATCTGTATATGGGATCAATGATAAAAATCTAGCAATTTTAATACTTTTAGTTATTTTTCTCTGGTTTGAGGCTGAGATACCCGTTACCCTGGCAGGAATAATCTTGCCTGTTTCAGTAATAAATTGTTTTAATAGATTAATATCCTTATAGCTAAATCTTTCAGGAATCTTATATTTATTCATCATCTTGCTCGGTTTCGTTATTATTATTTGAAACGCTCTCATCAGAATTTTCTTTAACTTGTGAGGCTTCATTTTCTTTAACTAATAATTCATCTGATTTTATATTAACTTTTTCTTGAGCTTTTTTATCTAAATTTTCTTCCGACTCAGCATCATTATTTTTATTTTTTGAATCTGTTAATAATTGAGAATCTTCACCAGTAAATTCTCTAACGGAAATAAATAAATATCTGATAATAGTCTCGTTATATTTAATTTTATTTTCAACCTCACTAAGCTTTAAAGAGTCACCTTCAAGATTAAAAATCAGATAATGGCCTTTATTATGATTGTTAATAGAATATGCTAACTGCCTTCTTCCAATATCTTCTGTTTTTAATATATTAAATGAGTTGTCCTTTAATAGTTTTTCAAAGTCTTTAAGAAAGTTGTCAACCTTTGAAGAAAGGTTAGGATTTAATATTATGATTGCTTCGTATTTTCTCATTATTTCCCTGTGGTTAAAGATTTTTATTTAATATAAAAACCAAGGAGAATGCATTCTAATTGATTACATTTTTATAATCAATACTCGTTTTTGACAACCCTCAAGATTTTCGAAAAGAACCCTTGTTTTTCTTCAGCTAACATTTGATTATTAATTTGTTTAAATCCATGTTCAATTAAGCCAATTGATGTTGAATATATTGGATTCTGTAGAATCGTTTCCATGCCTTTAAATTTTGTTGGAATTCCAAGTCTTACAGAAGTTTGAAAAATTGATTCAGCTAATTCAACAACACCCTCCATTTTTGATGTGCCTCCAGTGAATACAAGGCCAGCTGAAATATTATCTTCAAATCCATTTCTTACTATTTCAGCTTTAATAAGCTCAAAAAGCTCTGAGTATCTAGGTTGTATGATATCTGCTAAAGCACTTCTAGATAATTCTCTAGGTGGTCTTCCACCAACCGCAAGAACTTCTACTGTTTCATCATCTTTTGTAAATTCAGTTACAGCACAACCATTTTTTTGTTTTATATCTTCTGCCTGAGGTGTTGGAGTCCTCAAAGCTTGAGCAATATCACTGGTTACTTGATCACCAGCAATTGGAATAACGCCAGTAAATACAATTGAACCAGAATTAAAGATTGCGATATCAGTAGTACCTCCACCAATATCAACCAAACAGACACCTAAATCTTTTTCATCATCTGATAAAATTGAATGAGAGCTTGCTAACTGTTCTAAGACAAAACCTTGAACCCCTAGTCCACAATTTTTAATACATTTCTCTATATTTTTTATTGCACTGTTAGAACAAGTAACTAAATGAACTTTAGCCTCAAGCCTAACTCCAGACATACCTAAAGGATCTAAACTAACCTCTTGTCCATCAATAACAAACTCTTGGGGCAATACATGGAGAACTCTTTGATCTGATGGAATAGATACAGCTTGTGCAGAATCTATTACTCTATCGATATCAAATGTCGTTACTTCTTTATCTTTTATGCCAACAGCACCTTGCGAATTTAAACTTTTGATATGATTTCCAGCAATACCAACGAATACAGATTTAATTTTTTCTTCAATCATAGATTGTGCTTGTTCTACTGCCTTGCTTATTGCATCGGTAGTGGCATCTATGTTAACTACTACACCTTTTTTTAAACCACTAGATGGATATGCTCCCAATGCGATTATTTCTAACCTATCTTCAACAAACTTACCTACAATACATACAACTTTAGAAGTACCAATATCTAAGCCTACAACAATATTAGAACTTTTAGTTTTACTTGCCATAATTTATAGCGACTCCATCTCTATATCTCATATCTATAATACTAGGTATTTTAGTATTGTCGTACAAATAATTTGAAGTATCTTGAAACTTTTTAAATTTATTCTTTGAAAGGTCTTTTCCGAACCTTATTAAAAATTTGTCTGTTTTAACATCCCATCCATTTACAAAAGAATATTTTATTGTAAAAGTATCAAACTTAAATTTACTTAGTTTCACTTCATTAATTATTTTTTGGATTTCTTCAATATTTTGTATTGGTCCATTTACTTTAATTAATTTTTTATAAGCCTCATAGAATTTGAATTTTTTTAAGTCCTCATCATAGAAAAATTCATCATTAAGAACAAAAATTGGTTCTCTATTTTTAATAGTTAAAAATATTACTTTTGTAAAAGGTTTGTGCATTATTGAATAACTCTTGATCCAATCTTGGTCTATGATCATCTGTTCTATATCATGTTTAGAATTTAAATTTTCAAGTTTTGAAATAAAATTGTCCTGAGATTTATATTGAAATCCAGATTCAAAATTAATGTTTATTGTATATTTAGCAAAAAGATTTGAGGTACAAATAATTAATACTAATACTTTATAGAGATGCATTTATAATTTTTTTAACTACATCATTAAATGACAAACCTAAAAATTGACCTGATCTTGGAACACAACTATGGTTTGTCATGCCTGGGACCGTATTAATTTCTATAATGTAAAATTCACCATCTTTATTCTGCATAAGATCTACTCTTCCCCATGCCTTGCAATTTAAGGCTTTGAAGGCAGAAAGAGATACTTCCATTATTTTTTCCATTTCCTCATTACTTAATAGTGCTTTTTCGAGACGAGTTTCATTTGAAAGATACTTTGCATCATAATCATAAAATTGATTTTTTGTTATTATTTCAATTGGAGGGTAGCATTGTTTGTCAATTATGGTCATAGTAAATTCTCTTCCCTCAATAGCCTCCTCAATCATAAATGTTCTATTTGGATCGCTTGAGCTTTTGATAGACTCTATAAATTGTTTGTTACTAGAAACTTTATAGATATCTAAACTAGACCCTTCAGTAATTGGTTTCAAAAAAACTGATCCATTTTTTCCAAATGTATTAATTGGAGTGCTTGAAAATTCTTTATCACTATGTTTTTTGAATGGTAGTAAATTAGAGTGTTCATCTAAGCTTTCTAATTTATGATTATCTTCAATGATTTTCCAGTTGGGAGTTTTTAAATTTTTTTGTCTTAAAATTTCTTTTGTTAATGCTTTGTTCCATGTATTAAAACAAGCCTCATAGGAAGAACCCGAATATCGAATATTTAGATCATCTAATTTTCTTTGTAATTCTCCTCCTTCACCTTCAAAGCCATGAAGAGCTATGAAAATAAAATCATATTTTTTTAGAATATTTACAGAGCTGAGTTCTTTGAAGTCTATTAAATTTGATTTATAACCTAAATCCAATATAGATCGGTATACTGCTTCTCCACTTTTAAGTGATATATCTCTTTCTAGTGATGTTCCACCATACAAAACTGCAATTTTATTCAATTCATCCATTTATTCTTTAAAGATTCACATACATTTGAAATACTTCCTGCACCTTGCGTAACTAATACATCAAATTCATCTTTTTTCTTCAGAATTATATTCTGAATATCATTATGATTTTTTACATAAGTTATATCTTTGTGCCCATTTTGTTTGAGTGTTTCTTCAATAATCTTAGAGTTAATTCCTTTGATGGGTTTTTCACTAGCAGGGTAAATATCTAATAATATCAATAAGTCTGTTCTTTTGAGAGCGTTTATAAAGTCTTCAAAAAGTTGTGCAGTTCTTGAAAATCTGTGAGGTTGAAAAATCATACATACTTTTTTATTTGGAAACTCTTCCTTGTATGCATTTATATTTGACTCAATTTCAAGAGGATGATGACCATAATCATCAATAAGAATTATTTGTTTAGATTTGATTTGAATTAGATGTTTTTCATACCTTCTTCCAACACCTGAGTATTCTCTTATTCCTTTTTTAATGGCATTAATTGGTAACCTTTCTTCAAGTCCAACACTAATTGATGCTGCAGCATTAAAGACATTATGCTTACCTGGTAAATTAATAACAAACTTATGAGACTTTTTATTTCTTTTATCAAAAATTTCAAAATGCTGTTTTCCTTTTTTTGAATTAATATTGTTAATCCTATAGTTATTCTTTTTAGATTCTCCAAAAGTAATTTGCGTTCTTGAAATTCTTTTTGAGATTTTTTGCACATTTTTATCATCTCCATTAATAACCATATAACCGTAAAAAGGAACATTTTCAGCAAACATTACAAATGAATCTAAAAGTTTTTCAAGACTATTATCATAATGAACCAAATGATCGTCATTGATATTTGTAAGAACAGCAACATCAGGCTGAAGATGCGTAAATGTTCCATCACTTTCATCAGCCTCAACAATAATATATTTACCATCTCCAAGATGAGAATTTTTATCAGAGCTTAAAACCTTTCCACCAACAACGTATGTAGGGCTTAAATTTGCCATACTGATAATTTTTGCAATCATACTAGTTGTTGAAGTTTTACCATGACTGCCTGCAACAGCAACACTTTCATATCCAATCATAATACTTCCGAGCATTTCTGCTCTTGGTATTATTGTTATTGATTCATTCTTGGCCTGAATAAGTTCCGGATTTTTTTTATCTATTGCAGAAGAAATTACAACTAGATTTGTGCCTTTAATATTTTCTTTTGAATGACCAATAAAAACTTTTGCTCCATCTTTTCTTAGCTTTTTAAGGTCAGCTGAATCCAAGATATCTGAGCCTGAAATTTTGTAGCCTTTTTGCAATAAAACTTTTGCAATCCCAATCATTCCTGCCCCGCCAATTCCTATAAAATGAATCTTCTTTACTTTCTTGATAGGTTTCATATTTGTAAATCTTTCTCTACATTTGTAAGTATTATTTTAGATGCTTGATGGTGATTTTTATTTCCTATTTTTTTCCATTCAGTATAAGTTTTATTATCTAAAATACTTTTTAATTTATTTATTAATTCCCCTTGGCCATCTTTTTGTTCATGTATAACGCACATGCCAATTTTTTCGATACTTTTTGCATTTTGAAATTGATGATTATCAATTGATGTTGGTAAAGGTATAACTAGTGTGCCTCTCCGCATAGATGAAATTTCAGACAAACTAAGGGCACCTCCTCTAGATATTACAAAATCAGACCATAATATTTGCTCAGCTGGATTATTATAAAATTCAACTATCTCAATATTTGATCTATGCGAACGATAAAATTTATTAACAATTTCAATATTATTCATCCCGCACTGATGTTTAATTTTTAAATTAAATGGTAATTCCGTTAATGCTTTTGGAATATCTTCATTAATAAACTTTGCTCCTTGACTTCCACCAGTCACATAAATTTTAATCTCCTTAGAATTTTCTTGTTGATCTTTATTATTTGAGTATTCTTCTCTTATAGGATTACCAGAAACAATTGAATTTTTTAGTTTTATTCCATCAAACCCAAGAAAATTTATTCTAGCAATTTTAGCAAGTAATTTATTGGCAGATCCCATAACTGCGTTTTGTTCATGAGTATAGACAGGCACTCTTTTGAAAAAACAAGCAAAACCTGCGGGAACAGTAATAAATCCTCCAAATCCAATCATTGCGTCAATTTTTTCTTTGTTAATTATTTGCATTACATAAAAGATATTTTTAAATACTTGAAAAACAACTTTCAACTTTTTAAAAAAACTAGAGCCTCTAAAACCTTCCATCGGTATGGAGTAAAGCTTTGAATTTAATTCATTATAAGCATTCTTTTCAATAAAATTACCTGTACCAAGGAGTATTAGTTGATGATTATTTTTAATTAGCTCTTTCGCTACTGATACTGCAGGATATATGTGGCCACCTGTTTTAGCTGCTACTATTAATAATTTCATTTTTTAAAGTAACTTATTTTCATTATTAATTCTTAGAACAATACCCATTAAAGATAACATTATAATAATACTTGTGCCTCCATAACTTATAAATGGAAGTGTTAAACCCTTAGTAGGTAACAGACCTATATTTACAGCAATATTAAAAAATACCTGTATTACTAGTAGAAGAAAAATACCAAAAATTGTGTAGCCTTGAAAAGGCCTACTCTTTTTAAAAGAATCGAATGCTATAGATAATAATCCAATAAAAAGAGTCACATATAAAGATATCAAAATTAAGCCCCCTAATATGCCAAGCTCCTCAATAAGAATTGCAAAGATAAAATCTGTGTGAGCTTCTGGCAAGAAAAAACTTTTCTGGAAACTATTTCCAAGTCCAACCCCTAGCCAGCCACCTTGACCAATGCTTATTAAAGAATTTGAAAGTTGCCATCCAGCATTTTGAACAACATCAATAGCAAATGGATCAGTAAAAGCTAGAACTCTCGCAAGTCTCATTGGTGATGTTGATATTGCAAGGTATCCTAATAGTGCTATTAACAAAGTGAGTAAAATCAATTGAAAAAATGAAATTCCTGCATAAAAAAGAATTCCAACAACTAAGATACATATAATTGCAGTAGAGCCAAGATCTGGTTGACCCATAATTAATACTGAAATAATAAATAAAAGAATTAAAGGTTTTAAAAAACTTCTTAAAGAATTAATTTCTGACATTCTTCTCACAGAATATCCTGAAATATATAAAATTAAACTAAGTTTACAAATTTCAGATGGTTGTACATTGATTGGTCCAATTCTTATCCATCTAATACTTCCATTAACACTTGAACCAATATCAGGTAAAAATAGGGCTACTAACAATAAGATACTTAGTAGCATAAATATCCAATCAGTTTTTAATAAAAATTCTGATGGGATTAGTAAAAATGCTAACAAAACAATCATTCCTATGGCTAAAAAAAATGATTGTCTTTGAGCAAAATAAAAAGGATTAGATGCCATATCTTCCGCTATATAAATACTAGAGGAAGTAACCATGATCAATCCTAAAATAATCAAAGAGCATAACGGAAAAATAATTAGAATATCGTTCTTAGATATTTTCATTTATATATTTTTTGCAAAAGAATCAAAGATCTCGCCCCGCTCAATAAAATTTTTGAAATCTTTTCCACTGGGATATCCCGGAGAGAATAAGATATTTTGTAGTTTATTTTTGTTTTTAATGAAACTAAATAATTCTTGAAGAGTTTCAAATGATTGTTTGTTATTATTCTTTATACATTTGTTTAGTTCATTTAGATGTTGGCCAAAAATTAAAACTTCTTTTGGACCATTGATTAGTATTTCTCTGAAACTCTCTTTTTTTGGATCACCACAAACTATTAGGATGTAGTCTGAATCAAATATTTTGTTTGCTTTTCTCAAGGCATAAAATAATGCATGTGAATTAGTAGATTTTGAATCATTAACGATTCTATTAGAAATAAACTCAAACCTATATGGGAGATTCTTGAATTTAATTTCCTCAGCTTTTGATTTTGTAATCCAATGAAATAATTTGTATGGATCCATTTCAAATGAAATACTTTCTTTTGCATGTAAAATTTTTTCTTTAGCAAGTTTATATAATTCAAAGTCCCCATGATAATCTAAGTGATCAATATCAATATTTAATAAAATCCCATAATCTAAATTATTTTTTTTCATTTTATCTAGTTGAAAGCTTGATAACTCAATTACAGAGTAGTCTCTATTATTATTAATCTTATCCAACATTGTATTTCCAATATTTCCAATAAGATTTGATGAGCTATTGATATTTAATAACTGATGCAAATGATATGCTGTTGTACTTTTTCGATTAGTGCCAGTTATACCTATTTTAATAGAAGTGTCTTCTTCAAAAAAAATATCTATATCAGTTAAAACATTTTTACTATCGTTTTTTAAATTTTCAAATATTTCTTTGGGAATACCCGGACTACATAAGATCTGATCATAGCGTTTGAGTTTATG
>TARA_B100001057_G_scaffold36720_1_pt1 | contig 34250 bp, 36 predicted proteins | sample TARA_B100001057 | Tara Oceans TARA_B100001057 (sample SAMEA2621839) | marine metagenome | biome: marine biome (ENVO:00000447); feature: surface water layer (ENVO:00002042); material: "saline water (ENVO:00002010), including plankton (ENVO:xxxxxxxx)" | depth 5 m | reverse complement strand
ATGTTTTTTTAATCCCACTCTCAAGTTCATCCAATAGCTCAGGTATTCTATCTAACTCAATGTCTAAGTTTTCTACCCTATGACTCTTCTTCAACGTTCGAATAGTTTTAAGATCAAACTTACCAATTAAAACAAGCGTTCTTTTTTTTGTAGATGAACAGAGACTGTATTTTGGAAATATTACTTTATCAATTATTCTAGGTGATTTAGAGAGTATATTGTTACCAAATAATATAACGAGATCAGATCTATTTTTTGTTTCAGTAAGAGACGTAGCCATGTATCCTTTTCTTTGCATAATCCCTAAATTTCTGTATAGGTGTGAGGAGTTAACATGATCTACTACTGCATTATAGCTAGCAGAGAAACTTAAGATTGATCTTACGCCGTCAACATCTGTTCCATGATTGACTATAGTTATATCATTACTTTTATCTAGCATTGATTTTGCAGTTTGAATTGATTTAGGAATATCAAGATGTTTATTTTTTGCTTTTGCCTGAAGATTGCTACGTTTATTTAAATTAAAATACTCAATTTTATTCGTACAGTTCTTTATTGGCTCTGAGATAACATTTATTGACTTACCATCCGTGTGAATTTTAATATCATCACAATGAAGCGAACAGAAAGGACATGTTATATACTGTGTTTTATTTGATTTCATTTGATTGTTATTAAGCCATATACTACATTATATCGGTATTAGTTTATACTTAAAAGGATAAGAATCTAAAGCTAACAAAACGCATTGTATGAAAAAAGCAAATAAGACAATTATTGTAACATCCCCCTCAAGATTACATCTGGGCTTTTATGGGATGAACAACGATTATGGTTACTCATTCGGTAGTATAGGTCTAGCCATTAATGCATTTCATACCGTCATTTCAGCCAAAAAGTCCGTTTCCAATAAATTTAATATAACAGGAAAAAATTTATCTTTAGCTAAAAAATTTGTCAAAAAATATATCCAGCATGATAAATTTGAGATAAATATTCTTTCAAAACCAAACAACCATATAGGTCTGGGATCAGGAACACAGGCATCACTGTGTCTGGTAAGAGCACTAAGTTTATTCTCCGATGATAAATTGTCTCAAGAGCAGTTAATAGAGATATCTAACAGGGGAAGGAGATCAGGGATTGGTATTGGTACTTTTTATAATGGAGGTTTAATAATAGATGGATGTAAAAAAGATAATAAATTTCCTCGTATTTTATATAATGTAAAATTTCCTAGAAAATGGCATGTAATACTGATTAACGATAAATCTATAAAGGGAACTTCTGGTCTCACCGAAGAGAAGTTTTTCAAAGAAAGTTTAGATTATTACAATCATAAGAAACTAAGTAATGAGTTAACGAATATTCTTTTAAGAGGTTTATTCCCAGCAATTTTGTATGATGACTTTGAAAATTTTTCTAAATGCTTGCATGAATTTCAAAAAAATACCTCGAAGTTTTATTCTAAAAATCAAAAGAAATTTTTCTTGAGTGACGATATCGATAAAGTGATGAAATATGTTTTAAAATCAGGACATTCAGGAATAGGACAAAGTTCATGGGGGCCAATATCATATATATTCATGAGATCAAAAAATGAAGCTAAAGATTTAATTAAAAGTATGGAAAATAAGTTCAAATTGTATAATAATCTTAGCTACCATGTTGTTGGAGCAAATAATTCCGGACACAGCATAAAAATAATTGAACCTAAGGAGTAACTAATGGAAAAACCATATCTACTGCATATGATAACACCCGAGAAAAACATAAGCCCATTTGATGCAAATATGGCATTTGATGCAGGATGGAATTCAGTTATACCTTACACAGATGTTTCAATGGATGAAATTCAAGCGTTAGTACAAGATGCAATTTTCTCTCGGTCTCCATCAGCTCTCAAACGAACAGGAATATTTATTGGCGGCAGAGATACTCATATAGCAATGGACATGCTCGAGGAAACACAAAAACATATGGTCCCACCTTTTGAAGTACCAGTGTTTGCTGATCCAAGTGGTGCATTCACGACCGCAGCAGGAATGGTTGCAAAAACTGAAAAAGCACTGAGAGAAAAATTTAACCAAGATTTCAAAAATCTAAAAATCGCTATTCTAGGTGGCACTGGACCAGTTGGAGTCGCATCAGCAGTAATATGTTCCAAAGCAGGCAACGATGTAGTTTTAATTGGAAGGAATGCAGAGAAAACTACAAAAGTTGTTGATATTTGTAATGATAGATACGGATCAAAGTCTGTAAAACCAGGTGTTGATAGCGATAAAGAGTCAATTTTAAAAGATGTAGATATTGTTTTTAATACTGGAGCCGCTGGTATACAGCTGATGAATGATGAACAAGTATCTGCAGCAGTAAATTTAAAAATATGCGCAGATGTTAATGCTGTTCCACCTGAGGGGATCGCAGGTGTTGGGGCTATGGATGATGTTCTAGAAATGAAGAACTCCCAATCAAAAGCTTTTGCAATAGGAGCACTAGCAATTGGTAATGTCAAATACAAATCTCAACATGATTGTTTAAAATTGATGCACTCGAGTGATAAGCCTGTGTATTTACATTTTGAACATGCATTTGAATTTGCTCAAAAAGATGCATGATGAACGCTCTGTAGTTCTTATTAGTTATGACACACAGTACCTGGAATCTAAGCTCAAAGAATTGAACTTCAGTGTTCATAAAATAGATGCTACCATTCAAAATAACTTTATTCTTCTTAAGGATGAAGAAAAGCTATCGACCTACCTAAAAAAAATTCAATTAACTAATGAGAAAAATTTATGTATCTATGGATCCGGTCTTGAAGGTAAGAATGAAGTTTATCCCACAATCGAAAACCATTTAGAAATATGTGGCAATAGTCTTAATATTATAGAAAAGTGCGGCTATATTAAAAATATTGCATCTGACCTAGCTATATATAATCTAAGTATGCCAAAAACTTATGAGCTAGAGGAGACAATAATTAATAAATCAAAAAAATATATATATAAACCTAAGAATAGTTGTGGTGGATACGACATTACTCATGACTCTCCACGATCTTCAAATTTTTATCTACAAGAATTAATTGTTGGAGATGCATACTCCTGCTCTTTTGTTATCCAAGATAATAATTTCATTTTCTTAGGATTTAATAAACTAATCAATTTAGAGGATCATTCCCATCATCCTTTCATACATGCTGGAGCAATATCCATAGATAATTGTTTCTCTGAAGAATTACTTACTTCTATAAAAAATTTTTCACTATCTATAGATCTTACCGGATACAATTCTATTGATTTTATTCATGCAGAAGAAAATAGTTATATAATAGATATCAACCCTAGGATCACATCAACATTTAGAATGTATAATGACTTTTATGAAAATGAACTATTAAAAGGTCAGATTCAAGGATATTACAGCAAGTGTATTCTCGAGAAAAACCTCAGTAAATGCTTTGCTTTTGTTCATGTGTACGCACGGCAAGATTTTGTTTTTAAACACGATCAAAATAATCTTGAATTTACAATAAATCTTCCTAACGAAGGTGATCTCATTACACAAGGGAGTCCAATATTTACTATAGTATCTGAGGGTGAAAATTATCACAGTAATTTGAAATCTATGCAGAGTCTAATAAAAATAACGAAAAAATACTACGATATTTATGATATATTGTTGTAATGTCAGAAAAACTAAGCATTAACAAAACTACAAAACCACTAGTCGAGAAACTTATTGAGAAATCTCACGAACTCAACCTAGCCATAGATACTTCAGATGGTGGAGCTAAAATTATTGATGCAGGGATCACTGCAACAGGATGTTTAGAGTCAGGTAAATTAATTACTGAAATATGTATGGGTGGGTTAGGTCGAGTTTCTCTTTCGATGACTAATGGGATTGAGGAATGGCCGCTATCAATACATGTGCATAGCACAAATCCTGTTTTAAGTTGCTTAGCTAGTCAATATGCTGGATGGAATTTATCATTTGTGAAAGAAGAAGATAATTTTAATGCTCTTGGATCTGGTCCATGCAGAGCGTTAGCTCAAAAGGAAGAAATTTTCAAAGATATAAATTACGAAGATAAATTTTTTTCAACTGTCGTCGTAATGGAAGTTGATAGAAAGCCTCCCCAAGAGATTATTGACAAGATAACAACAGACTGTAATGTTAGTGAAAAAAACTTAACTATTATTTTAACACCAACACGATCTCTATCTGGTTGTGTGCAAGTAGTTGGTAGAGTTCTTGAAGTAGGGATGCATAAGTTACATGAAATCGGATTTCCTTTATCAAAGGTAGTTGATGGATTCGGATCAGCACCAATACCTCCTCCCGCACCTGATTTTTTGATTGGTATGGGTAGAACAAATGACTCGATATTATATGGTGGACAGGTCCATTTATATGTTGATGTCGGTGATGATGAAGCTTACGAGTTAGCTAAAAGATTGCCAAGTTCTACATCTAAAGATTATGGAAAACCTTTTGCTGATGTCTTTAAAGAATATAAATATGATTTTTATAAAATTGACAAACTATTATTCAGTCCAGCTAAAGTCATAGTTACTACTCTCAAAACTGGAAAAACATTTGTGAGTGGTGAAATAGATAAAGAATTAGTCAATAGATCTTTTAATAAATGAAAAAAGTTATAATCCTGTCAAATAAAATTGGCTGGCACTGTAATCAAATTCGAGATCACGCAGAGAAACAAGGTTTCTCAGTAAATATTTTAGACATAAGAGAACTTTCCTTGCACCTAGAAAATGAAGCTGTGAATGTAATTGGTCCGGATGATGAAATAATAAAGTATACAAATATATTAATAAGACATATACCTGGAGGCACTCTAGAAGAAATCATTTATTATCTTAATATATTAAAAGCATTAGAAATTAACCAGTGTAATGTGATTAATAAAGCAGATCTTATTGAAAAAACAGTTGATAAAACTTACACAACGATGGTGTTAAGTAAATATAATATTTTAACTCCTGATACATGGGTTGTGAGAGATATAGATATTCTCACCAAAAAATTCGATTCAATTATTAAAGATAGTGAACTAATTTATAAACCTATGTTTGGATCACAAGGAGAAAATATTTCTAAAATAACTTCATTAGATGATCTCAATAAGATAAATAATCAGAGCAATATTTTTTATATACAGCGTTTCATTAAAACAAATCCATCGCATGATTACAGAGTTTTAATAATAAAAGGTAAAAAAGAAAAAAGTATTTACGCAATGACTAGATATGGCAAAACGTATATCAATAACTATTCATCTGGCGCAAAATGTGTGCCTTTAACATTCGATACGCAAATCATTAGGATAGCTACCACTGTCGCGGACTTATTTGATTTACCAATATGCGGAGTAGATTTAATTAAAGATGATAAAAATCTTTACGTGCTCGAGGTAAACAGTGTTCCTGCCTGGAAAGGGATGCAATCTACCGTAAGAGAGAATATCTCAAGTTCAATTGTGAACCATCTTTTTGTAGATATTGATGAAAAAGAAAATATCCAGAAAAAAATTTAGAGCAAATGGGACCAGAATATCTTATAACGCATTCTGATCGAGAGGTTGAAATTATTCAAAAAGCATATCTGTATGCATGCGCCAAAGATGTTGAGGTCATTAAACCTGGGAATGTTAATATAGATTATCCACATGATGATACTTCTGCACATGATTTTTTGAGAAGCGCTCATGATAGCACTAAGTTTCTTTTCGATAAATATTTGAGCTTAGGTGAGCGTTTATACATGTCGGTTAAAGCCTCTAGAAAAAATATCTCTTCTAATACTAACCTTGGAATACTGATTTTAGTTTGCCCAATCATACAATCACTATTAGTTTCAAATAAAAAATATCTTCCTGATGCACTCCAAGATGTAATTGATAATTCATCAAAAGCAGACACAAAATTATTATGTGAGGCAATTAATATTGCAAATCCAGGTGGTTTAGGGACTAGACCTAAAATGGACACAAAATTACTTCCATCAGTAAATATTAACGAGATAATGCAAGAATCATCGTCATACGATAGACTATCACTTCAGTACTGCACCAAATATAGCGATATTCTGAATTTCATTGTTCCCAAAATAAGGGAGTATAGGAAAAACATAGAAAATACTGACTATTTACTCTCAATTGTCTTTCTTGAGATCATGGCTAATATACCAGACACTCATATTAGACGAAAATTTGGTGAGAAAATAGCAAAAAAGACTAGTAATCAAGCCTCTGATTTGATAAAAATAATACATAAGGAACGTAGTCCCGCGAAAACCCTATCTATGATATGTGAGCTTGACTATGAATATAAGAATAAAGGAATTAATCCGGGGACTACCGCAGATTTACTACTTACCGGTATCATGATCGAAAGATTGTTACGTTTACCATAGTATGGATCATCGTGTATAACCACTAACAAAAAATAGGAGATAATAATGGCAGTAATCGATAAAGTACTAACAGGCGAAAGTCTTGTAGTTACAGAAGGTGGCGACAATGAGATCGCACATATTGATTTAATTATGGGTCCACGTGGCTCAGCAGCTGAGGATGCATTTTGTAATACTTTATGTAATAACAAAGATGGCTTTACGTCATTGCTTGCAGTTTCTCAACCAAACTTAATGGTAAAGCCTGCTACTGTAATGTTTAACAAAGTAACAATCAAAGGCGCTAAGCAAGCAGTCCAAATGTTCGGACCTGCTCAAGCTGCGGTTTCTATGGCGGTTGCTGATAGTGTAAAGGATGGAACAATTCCAGCAGCAGAAGCAAATGATTGTTTTATATGTGTAGGTGTCTTTATTCATTGGGATGCTAATGACGATAAAAGAATCTATGACTATAACTATCAAGCAGTCAAGGAAGCGATTGAAAGAGCCGTAAAAGGCACTCCAACTGCTGATGAAGTAGTTGCAAATGCAGATGCAAAGCAACATCCATTTTCTGGACAAGCTTAAATCTGATTAAAGAGATAAACCGGCCTATTTTTATAGGCTGGTTTTTTCTTTTCTGATAAATAACTTTCCTATTACATCTTTATGTAATATAGATGAAACAAGAACTCCTTTAGCACCCAGATTCTTAGCTTTGTGAATATCAAAGGTATTTTTTATACCCCCAGCAATATAAAAATTATATTTCTTTTGATACTTAATAAACTTTTTAAGTATTTTAAAGTTTAAGATTTCACTTGAACCTACTTGCAATAGATCCATTAATATTATTTTCTTCGGCAAACATCTTGATAGTTTTGGTAGACACATATTACCTATGATTTTTTCACGGAAATCAAATGAGCAAATATAATTTTCTTTATTGTTATTACTCAAATCAAATCCTGAAGACTTTTCGCTACAAAAAACTGAGAAATAATTAGTATATCGTTTACTCAGGTTAAGTTTATTCAATCCTGTGTCGATCCAAAATTCAATATCAGTATTATTTTTTATAATAGAATCGATTATTTTATGATTAGCTTTATCATTAGTAATCGCATCTAGATCAGCTATATAAATAATTTTTGGTTTAAATTTTTCTTTAATAGCATTTATTATATCTCTTGGATCGGTACTATTGTATAATTTATAATTAATGGGTTGATATAGATGTCTATTTCCTTTTACAGCGACAACAACATTACTCTTATAAATATCTAGAACCGGAATTATATCCATAATATGCAAAAAATACTAATATACGAATATATTACAGGAGGCGGGTTAATTAATGAAGAGCTATATAGCCCACTTTTGGCTGAGGCGAAAAAAATATCAGATTTCATAATTGATGAGTTCTCATCCAGTGAAAAATATCATGCAGAATACTTTTGTGATCATCGGATAAAGCCGAATAAAAAATGTAAAGCAATAAAGATAACAGATGTATCGCAACTATATGACAAAAGAGTGCTTAGTCGATTTGATTTAATACTACCTATCATGCCTGAGGAAGATTTTAAATTATATTCGTATTGCAAATTCTTACAACTTAATAATTATCCTACTCTTATTTCCGATTACAAAACCATAGGAATTAGTTCTGATAAGTATAAATTTTTTAAACATTGTCTGAAATATAATATCCCAACCATACAAACATACTTAGAAAATGCACCAGATTTTAATAGTAAAAATGTGTATATTGAGAAGGACAGATATGGAGTAGGATGTTCACATGTGAAAAAAATAAATGGTCATTCATGTATAAATAATTCAGAATATTTGTATCAACCATTTATTGATGGTGAACATTTTAGCACGTGTGTAGTATTCGGGAAGAAAGATTTTAAGATATTGACAATTAATAAACAAAATATCAAATATGACAGTGGTAATAACATTCATTTGTCATCTCTAAAGGTTAATGTCAAATTTGATAAATTTCTGAACCTATACGAGTTGATCATGAGGATTCATTATTCTTTACCATCCCTTTATGGCTATGTCGGAATTGATTTTATATTATATGATAATAATATCTTAATTGTAGAAATTAATCCCAGACTTACAACATCATTCACTGGTATCCCACAGTCAATTGGAGTAAATATAGCAGACAGGAATTTATTAATGAGCAAACAAATATTTAACCCAAAATCAACCACAATAAATCTATGAAGCTAAAAAAAACAATTATTGGATGGGATATAGGTGGCGCTCATATTAAAAGTTGTATCTTAAATGGTAAAACAACACAATGTCATGTAGGTCTGTGTGAGTTATGGAAAGATACTAATCTGGAAGATCATATTTACCGTATAAATAAAAAATATCATAAAACTAAAAACGCAGTTAATGTGATTACAATGTCAGGTGAAATGTGTGATAGCTTTATAAATAGAAAACAGGGTGTAAAGAATATTCTTTCTAAATTTGATAAATATCCTGATTCTTTTGTGTACACTACACAAAATGGAGTAGTAAGACTTGGAGAAAAAAAAATTGATTGTTCGACAATAGCTTCAGCAAATTGGCATATTGTTGCAAACTATATGAAAAATAAAGTCAAGTCTTCGATTGTAATTGATTTAGGGTCTACAACAACGGATTATATAATTATCAAAAATAATAAAATAATCAATCAAAGACATGATGACTTCTCAGGGTTAAAATACAAAGAACTTGATTATATTGGTTTCTTGAGGACGCCTTGTTTCGCTATTTGTGATCATATTAAGATAAGGAGTCAAATATATCATCTAATCCCTGAAAACTTTTCAGCATTGTCAGATGTATATACTATTCTTGGGTTACTTCCTAAACAACTCAACTATAGCTCTACTTGTGATAATAGGAGTAAATCTCTGGGGAATTCATATCGCAGATTATCGAGAACTTTTGGGATAGATTATAGTAAAGAGAACCAGACGTTCTTACTTCAAGCTTCAAAAATAATCGCTAAATTACATTATGATAAAATATCTAAGGTTATTATATATCATGTCAAAAAAAATCATTTTATTAATAAAAATGTTAAAATTATAGGTGCTGGAGTTGGTGAAATAGTCTTAAGGGAAATATGTAAAAAAAATAACATATCGTATGTAAGTTTTTCTGATTTTTTTAATACAGATGTATCATCTAAACATATTACTCCTACGCATCTAGCTCCAGCATATATTCTTACAAGAATAATGACAGAGGATTATTATGCTGAATAAATTATATTTTGATTATCGCAATGACCCTAAAGAGCTTTTTACAGTCATCGAGCCAAGAGATTGGTCAGTTTTATTAGATAGTCATGCTAAACAATTTACAGATCAACGTTTTGATATAATGACCTCTGATCCTATAAAAAAAATATATGGTAGAGGATCAAAAACAATACTGGAGACGCTGACAGCGAAAGAGGAGCATATCTGTGACCCAATTGATTTGCTAAGCGACCAAATGATCTTCAATCAATCTTCTGAAAGTACACTACCTTTTACAGGTGGAGCAATTGGTTTTGCATCATATGATCAAGGCAATATATATGAAAATATTAAACAGAATAATGATGATTTCAATATCCCATATATAGCATTTGGTATTTATGACTGGGCATTAATAATTGACCATAAGGATAAAAAAACAATACTAATATTCCAAAATAAAAATGAAGTTATTAACACTATAATAGAATATCTATCAAAACAGAAAAATGGATATAATAGTCACACTTATACTGTTTCTTCAGATTGTATTTCTAATACACCATTTAGTGAATATGAAAAGAAATTTACAAAAATCAAGTCGTACATTGAAAATGGTGACTGTTATCAAATTAATTTTGCACAAAGATTTATGCTTAATTATAAAGGTAGCCCATGGGCAATTTACAAAGATCTTTCACAATCATACGGAGCTCCATATTCAGCTTATCTAAGTTTTCCGTTTGCAAAAATCATGTCTTTTTCCCCGGAAAGATTTATCCATCAAAAGGATTGCATCGTCGAAACCAAGCCTATCAAAGGGACGAGACCCGTATCTTCAAATGAGAGTGAGAATAATGAATTCATAGAGGAATTAAGAGGTTCTGATAAAGAGAAGGCTGAAAACTTAATGATTGTAGATTTACTTAGAAATGATTTTGGACGAACTTGTGAGATGGGTTCAGTGAAAGTAACATCTTTATTTGATATTGAGACATTTGCTAACGTACACCATCTTGTAAGTACAGTGCAAGGAAAACTAAAAAATAAAGAAAAAATATTTGATTTGCTAAAAGGTTGTTTTCCTGGGGGATCAATTACTGGGGCACCAAAAATAAGAGCAATGCAAATAATCAATGAATTAGAGGTTAGCAATCGTGGCATTTACTGTGGCTCAATTGGTTATATAAGTACGAATAGTAGGTGTGATGTAAACATTGCAATTCGAACGGCTCTCTCCGTAGATAACTCCCTTTATTTTTGGGGAGGAGGAGGCATTACTTTTGATTCTGAAGTAAATTCTGAGTACAAAGAGACACTTGATAAAATCAGACCTTTTCTAGATTGTTTTAGACGCTAGAGCAAACTCTTGGAACACTCTTTTGATTTGTGAAGCATCAAGGTCAAATCTATCCGATGTTTTCTTGCATAATTGTCCTCTAAAACCCATAAAATTAGGATTCATTTTATGGATTGAAGCGATATCTTTTATCTTGAGTGACCCAGCTATGCCGCTCGTCATTTTGTAATGTTTAGCTGTTTTGATGAATGAAATAAAAGTATTGTCTGGAAAAACTTCAATGATAGATTTGTTATCCTTTTTCATGGTGTCTAACATAACTCCCTTATATCCTATATCGGCGAGTTCTTTTATAATATTTGTATTAATTGTATTGTCAGCAAATAAGACACAAATAGGTTTGGTATCTCTAAAATCTACTTCTTTTAAAAGACGTTGGTGATTACCTATATGTTTTTTAGAAAAAAATCCTATTTTTACATAATCAATTTTATTATTGATTACCGAATTTAAATTATAAAGCATCTTTTTATTATATGGGTTTAAATCATTACCCATTGTCACGCTTGTTGTCGAATCCTCAAGGTAATCTTTGATCTTTTCTACAATATCACACCCAACAAAACCCATAGGAGGTTCAGATATATTCTTTATATCTATAATATCGACATTCATTCTTTTCACAATCTTTGCTTCACAAATATTTTTTATACTTGCAAGCATTTTAACTGTCATTATTATTTTCCTCAAAAATTCTAATTTTTTTCTCAATCCAATTCCATGCCTCAAGCTCCTTATCACCTGCTGTTTTATCTAAACCTATTTTCAAATAATTTATTTCATCTTTTATCTTATTAAGAGGGATCATCCCGAGTCTACTTGTTAATACAGATGCTTCAATGACTGAGAATTGAGCACGATTAAAGCCGAGAAATGGCTCAAATGATTCTTTGTGGGAAATTATACACTTTAATTCTGGCCTAACCTCGTGATTAATATGACTATCAAGATCCACATAATAATAGGAATTTGCATTAGATAATCTACTTACCTTTTTATTATCTATACCCTCTAATGACCAGTCAGTTTTTTCTCTTGTAACAATCCCTGCAAAAACTCTTACATCCTCTACAAAATTGACAACTGCTTGTTTAACATGAAGTAAATTATCAAGAGTTTTTGATGGCTTGAATGGTTTTATGATAACATTTTCAGCTATTATATTAATTCCCATTGGTGCGACATGATGATTCCCATCTGAATCACAACTAGTAATTATTATTTCATGAATCTTCATTTTTTTTCTTTTTATAGGTAGACCTTGTTTCTTTAAACTCTAATTTATCATCAAACTCCTTATTTACTAAACAGCCCCAGTCTAATTCTTCATCCTGTTCGTAATCTTTCCCCAATTGATACGCAATCTGTGCTCTGGCTAATTCAATACCAAGATAATATGCATGCCCGATATCACCTTCTACATCAATGAAATCGTAAAAATCATACGGATCAGTTGCGACAATTTTACCTTTTTTATTAAACAAGTGTATCCCATCATCAGACATAATTATCCTATAATTTTTATCTTTCACTTGTTTATAAAGATGATCTATATCGACCTTATCCATCATATTTTTATCAGAAGCATGATTGACAAGAAGGCCAGGATTAATATGTTTAGGTGTGATATTATTAGATGAAGCTGCATACATGATCCTTCTTGCTAAATCGGTCTCTTTGATTACAGTTCTGCAATGATTACTTACTTGTGCAGTCAGTATATGGTTTATTTTAAGTTCTGTTATGATTCCCATTAACATCGCAGTTATACCTGTTGTATCTGCATGAGTAAGCTCAGTAAGGTTTCCAATGCCCATCATTATATCTATTTTCGGATAGTCTTTCCTAAGCTGATGATACCTTACTAGAGAATCTGTAAAACCATAATTAATTGGATCAAGTATTGGGTCAGCTATGAACTTCTTGTTTTCTTTAATGCATTTATCAATACACCAATACAAGCTATCAATATCATCAGTTGAATTTGGTATTAGTACTGGCGTAGCATCAATAGATTCAATAATATTGATATTTTCTTTTTTTAAGCTAAGGACATAATCAGCACCAGATTTTGAACCTTTTACAATTTCTTCTAGATTATGTGAATCAACGCTAACATAGAATTTGTTCTTCTTTAATTCTTGGATAGTTTCAGATAAATGAGGGAATGGTTGGTTAGGAAGGCAGCCGATATCTATAATTTCAGCACCATCCCTGCGATAGCTTTCTGCGAGCATAAGAATATCTGGAATACTGAGAAAAGGAGCGTCAGTTATTTCAGCGAAAATGTGTACCTCATAGCTAGTTAAGTCATACTTAAGACTCTCACCGCCAAACATGGCAGGAAGGTCTTTAAGCTCCTCTGGACCACGCTCCACTTTTACTCCAAGGATTTTTTCTAACTCAGCAATATCACCTCTGACCTTACCTGGTAAGATTATTTTATCAAAACCCTGAACTGAATCTATTTTTTTTGCTAATAATTCTGTTGTAAGTAAAGCAGCAACATTAATATTAATGCAACGTATCTCGTATGTAAAATCTATATCTTTTATCGTATCAAGTACTTTTGATAGATTTCTTTCTGCAAGTTTTCCAGTGATAAAAAGGTAATGCATATTACTTATTTAAATTTCTCAAGCGCAATATTTAAATCCTTGATATTATCAACAACATCAACATCTTCAAAGTATTTAAGTTTTTCATAATTATCAAGCTCTACTTTTCTTGGGTAGAGTGTGACTATATTCTTTGGAGCTTGAGTAATTACAGTAGGTTCAGTATCACATGCAAAGACAATAGAGTGGATCTTGCATTTTCCAGCTTGAGCAAACATATTAGTAATTAGATTATCTGAGAAACCATATGCCATTTGAGCAACCGTATTAGATGTTGCTGGAGAGATAACAAGACACTTATAAACTCCTTCATATAAAAGACTTACGGGAGCAGAACTTGCAGTGACATCCTTAAAAACTTTCATGCCTTTTTTTTTAAAATTTTTAAGATCATAGTCATACCATTTCAATACCTCTTCTCCGGCTTTGCTCAAAAATAAATCAACATCATCGAGTTTATCTATTAAATCCATGGATTCTTTTAGATAATGTCCAGATCCAGTTATGCCCCATGCTATTCTCTGTTTGACATTCATTCAGTGATTCTCGCTTTAATTTTACTTTTGTATTTAATCAAATCTTCATTATTATTTATGTTAACAAAAATATCTGGTAGATCCGAAAAATCAACCAAGCTAAAACTCTCTTGAGTATACCATTGATCTATTTTTCTTTTACCATCTTCGAGAAATTTTTTTAGGCTGTCTGTATAATCTTTTGGTATCAAAGCATGAACTGGTTGGATCCTATCATTAGAAAATGCACATTTTATTTTTTTCTTGTGCAGATCTTTAGTCATCCTGGAAAAGTAATCCTCGGATACGAATGGACAATCGCATGGTATTGTCAGTAGATATTCAGTTTCAATATTTAATAGTCCTGAATAGATACCTGCTAATGGACCTTGATAATTATCGATTACATCTTGTACAATATTCACACTAAGTTCACTGTATGTTCCAATATTTCGATTTGCATTGATATAAACATTTTTTGTAACCTTGGAAGCCAAATCAATAAGATGATTGATAATATAGTCACCATCAATCATTATCAATCCTTTATCTGCACCGTCCATTCTTGTGCCCTTCCCACCAGCTAAAATCATTATGCTAATTTCTTCCTGTTTAGATATCATGTCTTCATTTTATCATTAGTAAATACAAAACTTATATAATAAAATTGTAAATCATGAATATTAGCCAAATTCACCTTGCACCTATGGTCGGAAGAACTGATTTTTTCTTTAGAGCGCTTATTAGGATCCTATCGAAAGAAATCAATCTTTACACTGAAATGATAACCTGTGACACATTTATTCATACAGACAGAAAGGACTATAAAGTCCATCCGGAAGAGCATTTTATAGCCATTCAGCTTGCAGGTTCTAAGCCAGAGATGTTTTCTAAGTGCGCTAGTATGGTAAAGGATAATTATTACGATGAAATAAATATCAATGTTGGATGTCCTAGTAGCAAGGTGGTTAAAGGTGAGTTTGGTGCATGCTTAATGAGATCACCTGATCTACTTACTGAAATTATACAATCAATTAAAAGCCAGGTTGATTTACCAGTCTCAATTAAAACAAGGCTTGGGCTTAATTATGATGAAGATCTTAGTTTACTTATTGAACTTATAGACAAAACTAGCAAAGCTGGCTGTCACAAATTTATAATTCATGCAAGGAATGCAATTTTAGGAGGGATGAGCCCGAAGAAAAATAGGAGTATACCAAGTATCAGATATCATGACGCACTCCAGATAAAAAATAAGTATCCACATTTACAATTCATACTAAATGGAGAAATTAATGACCTAGAAACTATAGGTATGTATATTGAAATATTTGATGGTTTGATGATAGGAAGGAAAATTTATGATGACCCGATGTTTCTACAAAATATATATCAAGGTAGTAATGACACGCCTAAACTATCGAGGATAGAAGTGCTTGACATGTACTTACAGATTATTAGTCCTCACATGAAGGGAAGATCAAATTATATTTTATTAAGACATTTATTTGGTTTACACTATAATACACCTAGTTCAAAAAAATGGAAAAAGCTTCTACATGAGGTTATACAAGAAGAACAAAGTGTAAATCGATTATTAGAATTCAAGGAAAATTAAATGAAAAAAAAATTATCACAGAAAGCAGATAAATATGAACTTTATGAGGAAGCTGTCCAAAATGTTGACTTCGAGGTGGACTTTTATCAAAAAATGTTCAAAAAATATTCCTCTCGTAAAGCTAAAGACTTACGTGAAGACTTTTGTGCGTCTGCAAAAATATCATCAAAATGGGTCAGTGAATGTGAAGATAATTCAGCATATGCTATTGATCTTGATGAAAAAATTCTTAAATATGCAAAAAAAATTAGCCAAGATAACTTAACTATTAACCAAATGAACAGACTCAGTTTCATCAAAGCTAATTCAATTAATTATTCATCACCAAAAGTAGATATAGTAAGTGCGTGTAATTTTAGTTACTGGGTTTTTAAAAAGAGAGATCAACTTATAAAATACTTTAAAAACAGTCATCGATGTCTTAAAAAAGATGGTTTATTTATACTAGATGCATTTGGTGGCTATGAGGCCCATCAGGAATTGGAAGAAAGAACTAAATATAAAAATTTTACATATGTCTGGGATCAAGATTCATTTAACCCTATTACAAACGATCTTACTTGTTTTATTCATTTTGAGTTTAAAGATAAATCAAGCATAAATAAAGCTTTTAGATACGACTGGAGGTTATGGTCTCTTCAAGAAATAAAAGAATGCCTAAATGAGGCAGGATTTAAAACTGTCGATATTTATATGCAAGGGTGGGATGAAAAAAAAGATGAGGAAACTGAAAGATTTTATAAAATGAAAAAATGTGATGCTGACCCTGGTTGGCTTGCTTATATCATTGCTAAAAAGTAATCATATTCATTGATTTAGAAAATTATCGATTTATAATAATTTTGAGAGCTAGCTATGTGATTGCTACAAACGTAGAGGAAAGTCCGGGCTCCATGGGCAATGACGCCAGGTAACACCTGGGAGACGTAAGTCTACGGAAAGTGCTACAGAGAATAACCGCTGTATTACAGTAAGGGTGAAAAGGTGAGGTAAGAGCTCACCGCTGAGACAGGCAACTGATTCAGGCAGAGCAAACCCCGTCAGGAGCAAGGCAAATTTACAGGATATGTTTAGCCCTAAACTAACTGTATGGTAGGCTGCTTGAGGTTATTGGCGACAATAATCCCAGATAAATAATCACACACGACAGAACCCGGCTTATCGGCTAGCTCTCTATCCTTATTAAGTATATTTTATAAGTTACTGTATTATATGATTTTTTATAATATAGCTAAGTTTTTCGTCCAATAATCAACACAATATTGAATCTTAATTACTTGCATGTGGTAAAAAAAAGCCATATAGTGTTGATATATGGTAAAAAATGTATTTTTGTGGGAATTACTGGTAAATATGTTTAAAGGTATTACAAATATTAGTCTTGATACGAAGGGGAGGTTAACCATACCGACTAAATATAGGTCTATCATTAATGATTTATCGAGCGGGAAAATGGTTATTACCATAGATTCTGAAGAGAAATGTCTACTCTTATACCCAAATACCTCATGGAATAAAATACAAAAGAAAATCAATGATTTGCCAACCTTTAATAAAAATGCCAGACGAATTCAGAGACTACTTATCGGACATGCCGAGGATATTGAGATGGATTCTAACGGAAGAATTCTTATATCGAAACCACTTCGTGTTTTTTCCGAAATGATTAAAAAGATTACGATGATTGGTCAAGGCGAGAAATTCGAAATATGGAGCGATGATCTATGGGAGAGCAGGGTTTCAAAATGGAGAGCTGAAGAAACCGAAGAATCTCAGGAATCAATTCTAATGGATATAAAAATCTGATGAGCTTATCAAGGTCATATCGAGTCTTAGGCATTAAAGGCAATGAGGACATTAAAATGATTAAGCGAATATATAAGAAATTTGCTCATAAGTATCATCCAGATAAAACACGCGATGATTCAAAATCGTTACAGATGTTCATAGACGCAAAGCAAGCATATGAGTTAATAATCAAACATAGGATGCATCAAAAATGACAAAACATATACCAGTTTTACTAGAGGAATCTGTAAAAGCTCTCAATATTGTAAATCATGGATGTTACATAGATGCCACATTTGGATCGGGAGGACATTCCTCTAGTATCTTAAGTAAACTTGGAGACAAAGGGAGATTATTTTCTTTAGATAAAGATTTAGACGCAATAAGTTCCTCAGAAGCAAGATCATTAACTGATTCTAGATTTGCCATAGAGCATGGATGCTTTTCTAATCTTGAGGATTTCACACATAAATGGGGCGTGCATGGATCTGTAAATGGGATTCTTTTTGATTTAGGGGTTTCCTCATATCATTTCGATTCTGCAGAACGTGGATTTAGTTTCGATAATGATGGTGATATAGATATGAGATATGATCAATCAAGAGGTCTTAACGCATACGATTGGATACGTGATACAGATGAGAAAGAATTAGCAGATGTTATTTGGCGATATGGTGATGAACGATATTCAAGAAGAATTGCAAGAGCGATAGTAAACGCTAGACAATTAGGAGACATCCGAACAACTCATCAATTAGCTGATATCATAAATAAATCTATACCAAAAACAGATCATAAAAAAAATAATGCAACAAGAACTTTTCAAGCAATAAGAATTTTTGTGAATAAAGAGCTAGATGTACTCAAAAAAGCTCTAAAAGATTCGTATGAGATTCTTGCTCCAAAAGGAAGATTAGCGTTAATTACTTATCATTCATTAGAGGATAGAGTTATAAAAGATTTTCTTGTTCACACAGATGAGAGTAAATCGTTACCTAAAAAAATGCCTGTTAAAAATGATTTTTTAATGAAAATGTTCAACCTGATTTCTAAATCAATAAAACCGACTGCAAGTGAGATAAATTCTAATAAAAGAGCAAGGTCCGCAAAATTAAATATTTTAGAGAGATGTTTATGAAAATAGTCTTAAATTTTCTAATTGTGTTATCAATTGCCATGTCAGCTTTCTTTGTAGTTTACATAAAGCATTTGAATCGTATATTAAACATCGAAATTGAGGTAATTGATAGAGATCTATCAAATAAGGTTAATGAGTACAAAGTTCTAATGAATAAAAAAACCCGAATATTAAACGAACGTCTTTCAGATGAGAGATTGAAAGAAAATTTGGGTATGAGACTACCTCGAAGGGAAGAGGTAATTTATTTGAATTCAGTTGAATGATCGGAGGTGAAATATGTTTGAATTAATCAACGAATATAATCAAAATGCGGTAATTAAAGTCATCGGTGTAGGTGGTGGCGGCGGTAATGCTGTAATGTCAATGTTAGAATCAAGAATTCATGGAGCTGAATTCATTCTTGCAAATACAGATAGTCAGGCACTTAAAGATGTCCGTGGAGCAACTATGATACAGATTGGATCTGATATCACTAAAGGTCTCGGCGCAGGTGCAGATCCTGAAAAGGGTAGACAAGCTGCGTTAGAAGCGAAAGAAGAGCTTTCAGATGCCATCATGGGAGCTGATATGCTGTTTATAGCTGCAGGCATGGGCGGAGGCACAGGAACAGGAGCTGCTCCAGTAATAGCCCAAATAGCAAGAGATGCAGGTATACTTACTGTTGCTGTAGTATCTAAACCATACGACTTTGAAGGAAGTAAGAGAATGCAATATGCTGAGGAAGGTATTGAAGCTCTGAGTGAATGGGTAGATTCTCTTATAGTAATACCAAACGAGAAACTTTCTGAAGTATATGGAGGAGATAACTCTATTTTTAGCTCATTTGATAACGCAAATGATGTACTCAGAGGAGCAGTGAAAGGCATAGCTGAAATAATTACAATCCGTGGTTTTATAAATGTAGATTTTGCGGATGTTAGAACAGTAATGTCGGGAAGAGGAAAGGCGATGATGGGTTCGGGTGTTTCATCTGGAGCTAATAGAGCAGAAGAGGCAGTTAATGCTGCTTTAAGTAGTCCTTTACTTGAGAACATTGATCTAAATAATGCTAGCGGTGTTTTAGTTAATATTACAGCTGGGGCAGATCTCTCATCAAAGGAGTTCAGTGCAATTGGAGATAAAGTTAAAGAAATAGCTGATGATTCTGCAACAATTATTATTGGATGCATCAAAGAAGAGGATAACTTAGGCGATCTTCGTGTGACAATTGTTGCAACTGGCTTTGATACTGCAGATGACTCGCAGTTATCTGGTGAAGGAAGCTCGTTTAGTGAAAATCTGAATAACTCAAATGTAACATCTGATTTACCGGGTTTAACAGAGGGATTAAATGATTCAGCGAACAATGCTCCAAATTTTTCATCTGAAGTACTTCCAGATGCTGATTCAGATAATCTTGATGTACCTGCATTCCTAAGGCAGCAAGCAGATTAGTAATAAAAAAACAAAGACAATAGCCTCATGGAGACAATATTTTTTTTATATTATTGTCTCCGCGCTATTTTTTTTAATGCTAACGAGGATCCTGTTACTTCAGGGTTTCGAAACTGATTGCTTTTTTATAAATAGTGAGTCATGCAAAATTAAGCTAAGTGAGCATGCAGATAAACGACAAATAGGTTATAGAGAAATATCCTCTAATCGTGGAAGTATTTTTGATAGAAATGGTGAAATACTGGCAATGAGTATTCCAAAAAAAACCCTATGTATTAATTTCAAAAAATTTCATGGTCCGTACCTTAAAAATGAGTACGACATAAACACTCTATTAAGAACACTTAAGATTTCGAAAAAACAGTTTAACCATATTCTCAGAAAGAATAAAAATAAAACAGAATATTATCTCAAAAGAAAAATTAATGATGATGATTTTGAGAAGATATCTGAACTTAAGCTCCCCTTTATTTACTTTATAGACGAATATGACAGAATCTATTTAAGTGACGAATATTTTTCTAATATTATCGGTTTCACTGATATTGATGATAATGGGTTGAGCGGCATTGAGCTAGCAAAAGACTCAGTTTTAAAATCAAAAAAAGGATTGAAAAAAATTAGAAAAGATAATTTAGGAAGATCTATAGAATTACTGGAGATAATAGAAGAACCAAAGCCTGGAGAGGATATTTACTTATCTTTTGACAAGAGGATTCAATATGTCGGCTTTAATATTTTAAAGAAACACGTTAAAAAAACAAATGCAGATAGCGCATCATTAATTCTAATAAAAAGTCAAACAGGTGAAATTATCTCAATGATAAATTATCCATCATTTAATCCGGACAACAGACGTGAGTATAAAGGCCAGAAAATTTTAAATAAGGCCGTATCTTCATTATTTGAACCTGGATCCACGATTAAACCATTTATTGGGTATGCTGCCCTTGATTATGGAGCCATACAAACTAGTGATGTTATTAACACTTCAAATGGCTTAAAACTCTCCATGAACAAAAAGTTGCTGAGGGATTATAAAGATTTAGGGCAATTGACCCTACAAGGGGTAATTGAAAAATCAAGCAATGTTGGAGCTGCAATCATTGCAAAGAAAACCAAAAAAAAACAAATTTATGAAACTTTATCCAGATTAGACTTTGGGAATGATTTATATGTTGACTTTCCAAGCAAACAAAATGGAATAATTAAAGACTATAATTATTGGGATGAGGCTTTACATGGAACTATGGGTTATGGGTATGGACTTTCTACTTCGTTATTACATTTATCAAATGCATACAATATAATTGCTAACTCTGGGCATAGAGTTCAGATAACCTATGAGAAACAAAGTGAAAACACGGAATTTAATAAAATCCTAGATGATAAAATTTCTAATGAAATTTTAATGATGATGAAAAAAGCAGTAGAGGATGGAACAGGAAAAAATGCTAGTGTACAGAGCTACTCTATAGCAGGGAAAACAGGAACTATACGTCTGAATCAAAATGGAGAATATAGTAAAAAGCATCATAACACAATTTTTGTTGGTATAGCGCCTGCTAATAAACCAGAGTATGTTGCAGCAGTCATAGTAAGGAACCCTAAAAACCGTCCTGTCTCTGGTGGAAAAAATGCAGCTCCAATTTTCAGTGAGTTTATGAGTTATAGTCTTAATTTATTAGAAGTTTACCCTGATCAAAGATGACTAATGATTATGTTGAAAAAATACTAAATTTTACGCATACAATTTTTCCTAGATGTAAAAATATAAAACAAAAATTTGCATTCTCCAGTAAAGATAATTGTAAGTCAAAGATACTTATTCTGAAACAAGGAAAAGCTAAAAACATAATTACGTACATTAAAGAGGCTGAAAAAGATGGGATAAAAGGTCTTATAATTGAAAATAAGATCGATAAAGAATATCTTCCCAAGAATGTTCCATTATTACGAGTTCAAAATCTTAGTGGGAATCTAAATGCTATCCTTAATTATATTTATTCAGATCCAATGAAAAATATGTACGTTATTGGTGTAACGGGAACAGATGGAAAAACATCTACATGTCATCATGTTGCACAATTTCTAAATTATATATATCCGAGAAAGAAAATTGGAATGATTACATCTGAGGGTAATGGCATATATCCGAAATTATCAAAAACAGAATTCACAACACCAGATAGCCATATTCTTTATAGCGAATATAATAAGTTTAGAAAGAGTAATGTAAAAATAATTATAATAGAATGTTCCTCCCAAGGCTTAGCACAAGGTCGACTTAATTCTCATTCATTTAATTTATCTATTCTCACAAATATAAATAGAGATCATATCGATTACCATAAAACCATATCAAAATATATAAATTCTAAAATGAAACTACTAGAAATGACAAATGATTTTATTTTAATAAATGATAAAAATAAAAAAATAAATATTAATAATAGTCAAGCAAAGAAAATTTTTTATAAAACGAGGGATCACTATAACAGATTAACTAAGATATCTACATCCACAGATTTAATAAAGAAGATCGCTGCCATTCTTAAAATAAAGGATCAAAAAAAAATTGGATCAGCGATATCAAATCTCAAACCTATTAAAGGAAGATTCAACATATTCAAGGGAAAAAACAATCAGATAATAATCGTGGATTATGCGCATACTTCAAGCTCATTTCTACTAGCTTGTAAGAGTGCAGTCAATGTTTTTAACCTTCATCAGCAAAAAAATAAATTATTGATTGTTTTTGGCTGTGGAGGAGATAGAGATAAATCAAAGAGAAAAGAAATGGGGAAAATTGCATCAAAATATGCAGATCATATTATTCTCACTGACGACAATCCTAGATCCGAGAATCCAAAAAATATAACTTATGAAATCTCTAAAGCCTTCATGAAAAAAACTAGCTATGAAATCATAAATAATAGAAAAAGAGCCATAAAGAAGTCAATGAAACTTACTTCTTCTGATGACATAGTTTTAATCATTGGCAAAGGTAATGAGCCTATGATCATGTATAATAATAAAAAAGTGAAACACAATGACATTGAATATATTAACACCCTGATAAGATGAAATTAACTATCCGTGAAATCTGCGAATTATTTGATAAATCTATCTCACCAGAACTCATTGAAAACTTAGATATTTCAGTGAATAATTTTCAGATAGATTCGAGAATAATTCAAGAGAATGACGTATTTGTAGCATTTAAGGGAGAGCAAGTAAACGGACATGATTATATTGAAGATGCATTCAATAATGGTGCTTGTTTAGCTATTGCAACACAATCAGCGCAGAACTATCCAATCATTAAAGTTCCTGATTCTACCAAAGCCCTTGGATTAATTGCTAGTACATATTTAAAGAAGTTATCACCAATTTCAATTGGTATCACTGGTACAAATGGAAAATCAACTGTTACTTCGTTAACATATTCTATTCTGAATAAATATAACATAACTCAGAAAACATATAAAAATTTTAATAATCAAATTGGATTACCATTATCAATCTTATTATCCCACCCGAGTGCAAAATTTTTTGTTTTGGAAATGGGTGCCAGTAAGATCGGGGACATACGAGAACTATCATCAATAGTACGACCAAATATCGTAGCACTTTTGAATGTATCAGCAGCTCATCTCGAATCGTTTGGGAGTATAGATAATATCTTTCAGACAAAAGAGGAAATACTTGAAGACTTAGGATACGAGAAGACGGTTATTTTGAACAAGGATGATAGAAATTTCTCCAAATGGGAAAAAAAATCTCAACGTCATAATGTCATTACTATTTCTAAAAAAACGTACGCTGATTATCAGATGATCGCTCAGGATCCAGATAATATAATAATAAAAACCCCTCACCACGGAAATATTAAAATTCCGACAAAACATAAAGAAGATTATATGTTAACGAATATATTATTTGCTATTGCTTGTGCATCAGAAGCAGGAGCAGATACAAATGCTATTAAAAATGGAATAAAGAATTGCAAACTACCTGCAGGTAGATTTTCTGTAAATGAGGGCATTAATGGTTCTAGAATTATTGACAGCACTTATAATGCAAATCCTAATTCATTCATGGCAGCAATCGACTCTATTTCTCTTATGGATGGTCAGAATTGGCTTATCATGGGAGAGATGGGTGAGTTGAGTATTAATTCTAAAAATTATCATATTGAAGTTGTAAAATATGCGATATCGAAGAATATAAAAAAAATTTTTATTATTGGAAAAGATGCTGAGGAAGTTAAATCTTCTGTAAATACAGAGATATACGTGTTTGAAAGTAAGGAAGATTTGACAGAATATATTAAACCTATGTTAAACTCAGATATAAACGTGTTAATTAAAGCATCTAGATTTATGAAATTTGAATCAATCGTGGAGTCTTTAACAAATGTCTAAGAATAATATCCTCTATGCTGTACTACTTATTTGAATATTTAACACAATATTATACAGGGTTTGATGTTTTCAAATACCTTACGCTTAGAATAATTTTATCTTCGCTAACTGCTTTAGTCGTTTCTTTGATAGTAGGTTCATTTGTATTAAATTTTTTAGAATCAAAAGGTGTTTATCAGAGTATAAGAGATGATGGTCCAGAATCTCATCTGACGACGAAGGTGAATACTCCCTCGATGGGTGGGACTATCATTATATTTTCAATATTTTTTAGTACGATTTTATGGGCAGATATTTACAATGATAATGTTTGGATTTTGCTCTTTGTCTTATTTGCTTTTGGAGCAGTCGGTCTTTACGATGACTATAAAAAGTATATTCACTCAACAAGTGACGGAATTAGCGGCAAAATGAAACTAATGCTTCAAATTATCATTGCTGCTGCTGTCACGGTATACATATATCTAACATCATTCCATACTATTGACTTGAGCCTCACCATACCTTTTGTAAAAGACTTTGCTTTATATATGGGATTATTTTTTATACCATGGACTATATTTGTTATTGTAGGGTCTAGTAATGCAGTTAATCTGACTGATGGGCTTGATGGACTTGCTATATTGCCTTGCATATTAATAGCATCAGCTTTTGTTTTATTTTCATATGTGCAAGGTAATTTTAATCTAGCTAATTACCTTTTGATTCCTTACTTGCCTGAAGTTTCTGAAATAGCAATTTTTGCAAGTGCTATAGTTGGATCTGGTTTAGGATTTCTCTGGTACAATTCGTATCCAGCACAAATATTCATGGGCGATGTAGGATCATTATCTCTGGGTGCAATCTTAGCAACTATAGCAGTGTTATTAAGATTAGAGTTTGTTTACGCTATTATGGGTGGAGTATTTGTAGCTGAGGCACTCTCTGTTATGATTCAGGTCTTTTCATATAAAATGTTTGGGAAAAGAGTATTTAAAATGTCGCCAATACATCACCATTTTGAGAAAGAGGGTTGGCATGAGTCAAAAATTATTGTTAGGTTCTGGGTAATCACTTTTGTATTGGTATTGATAGGTTTATCTTCTCTTAAAATTCGATAGATGGTTATAGATATATTAATTCTTGGTTTTGGTCAGACAGGGAAATCATGTTTAAATTATTTTAATAAACATGGGAAAATGTGCAAAGTTTTTGATACAAGATGTGAATCAGATTTTTCTGATATCCATCTTTACAAGGAAAATGAAATTTACTTTTCAGAAATACCAAAAAATATTCTGGAATCAATAAATCAAGTTATTATCAGTCCAGGTTTTGATTCAGGTCATGAGATTCTTCAAGTGATTAAAGACAATAATATCAAGATTGTTACAGATATTGATATATTTAAATCTTTATATAATCATGAAATCATCTCAATAACTGGCACTAATGGGAAAACAACTGTAGTTTCAATGCTTGAGAAAGTTCTAAATGACGCTGGAAAAAGTGCTATAGCTTGCGGTAATAATGGCTTTCCTCCATTAGATCTTCCACACTTTGATTTTGATTATGTAATTTTAGAATTATCTAGTTATCAACTTGAATATATGAAGAATTTCAAGACTAAAATTGGTGTATTATTAAATATATCATCTGACCATCTCGAACGTCACGAAAGTATATCTGCTTATACTAAAATAAAAAAAAATATTTTTAATAATGCTGACATTAAAATAGCTGACTATAATTTGAAGGATAATTTTCTAGATGGTGAGGTATCTTTTTTTCACTTTGATTCGGAGACCATGGAATCAGAAATTTATAATAACGTTTTTGATAGTGTTACTATCAAGAGTGACCATATAGTGTATGATACACTCTCTCTGAAATATCGAGGATCTCATGATCTCAGAAATATTTTTGCTGTATTATCAGTAGCTAATGCTCTTCAGATAGATATAGCTGTTAGTATGAAAGCGCTTTCTAATTTTATATATCCTCCTCACCGTATTGAGTTAATAAAAGTTTCAAAAAATATTTCATGGTATAATGATTCTAAATCTACTAATTGTGATTCAACATATTGGGCGCTAAAATATCTTAGTCAAAATATTATACTCATTATGGGTGGATCGAAAAAAATTCAAGATTATTCATCCTTATCAAATGTAATAGAAAATACAGTTAAGCTTCTTATACTTGTTGGAAGCAACGCCGAGGAAATTAAAAATCAACTGAAAGTTTCAACCAAAATCCTAGAAGCAGAAAATTTTAGAGAAGCTGTAGATATCGCAAATAACAAAGCACAAGATAATGATTCGGTAATATTATCACCAGCAAGCCCAAGTTTTGATAGATTTAATAACTACCAGCACCGAGGAGAGGCTTTTAAACGAGCTGTAATAGAATATGCTGACTAATTTTATAAAAAACAAGATTTCATTTAGTGAAACTAGAGGTTTAGACCAGATAATGATCCTAGCGATCTTTATTTTATGCTCCATAGGGTTAGTAATGGTCTCTTCTGCTACTCTTGATTACTCCTATGAAAAGACTGGTGATTCTTTTCACCTAATCACAAAACATGTCACATATTTAATTATGGGGATTACATTAGCGTCAATCATAGCTAGGATAAAATTAGAATTTTATAATGATTATTCAAAATATTTTTTAGTCTTTAGTTTTCTAATATCATTAGTGGTTTTTATTCCAGGCGTGGGAAGAGAGATTAATGGTGCAACACGCTGGCTTGATTTAAAGTTTATCACATTACAGGTTACAGAAATTTCTAGAATATTCATACTTATCTGGGTGTGTAGTTATCTCTCAAGAAAAAATATTAATGAATCTTTTAACAAGTGTTTTTTTATGATTATCATTTTATCGATTATCTTAATTTTCCAAAAAGATCTTGGGAGTATTATTCTTTTAGTAATAAGTTTCTTTTCTTTAATTTTAATACTTGGTTTATCAATAAAAAGGTTTTTAATATATTCTACGGTTGCCCTGATTGGGATAATACCACTAGTTCTATTTCAGCCTTATAGATTAGCAAGAGTGGTATCTTTCTTAGATCCATGGAGTGATCCAACTGGGTCAGGCTACCAATTAATGCAGTCTCTGCTTGCTTTTGGTAAAGGTGGTTTTTTTGGACTTGGTCTTGGGTCAAGCGTTCAAAAACTATTTTATTTGCCAGAATCTTATAATGATTTTATTTTTGCGTTGATAGCAGAGGAATTAGGATTAGTGTTTACCGCAATGGTAGTAATAATTTTTTATATAATCTTTTTAAGAATATTCATATTAGCAAGCAAATCTTTTGATAACGGTCTCCAATTTGCAGGAAACTTGGCATATATGATTGGATTTCTGATTACTTTTCAATCGATAATTCATATAATGGTCAATATAGGGTTGTTCCCAACTAAAGGAATGGGTCTACCATTCATCAGTTATGGAGGAACGAATCTTATTTCCATGTTTATTTGCGTAGGTATACTTATAAGAATTCAAATAGAGAATAGAAAAAAAGTAAGCCAAGGATTTCAAAGAGGCTTTTGATGAAAAAGGTAGTTATATTTTCAAGTGGAACTGGTGGTCATGTTTATCCCGCTTACACTTTAGCTGAAAAATATTTATCAGAAGGATACGACATTATCTGGGTAGGGACAAGTTATGGTTTAGAGAATAAAGTCGTTAAAAACAAAAAAATTCAAATTGAACATATACACGCATCAGGTTTTAGAGGAAAAAATTTCCTAGAAAAGATCAAATCAATTTTTTATTTAGGGTATTCGTTATATGAGTCTTTCAAAATTTTCAGAAATCATCGCCCATGTTTGGTGATCGGTTTTGGAGGTTATGTAAGCTTTTCAGGTATCTTGGTATCATTTGTTATGAGAATTCCTAGGATAATTCATGAACAAAATGCAATTGCAGGAACTGCAAATAAAATAAATTATTTTCTCTCTAATCGTGTTTACGAGACTTTTCCTGGAAGCTTTAAAAGCCTAAATAATAAAATCCTTCATACTGGGAATCCAGTCAGATCATCATTTCAGCAATGTCGTCAACCTGAAGAAATTTATTTAGAAAATCAGTTCCACTTAAAGATTTTGGTAATGGGAGGAAGCCTTGGTTCATCTTTTCTTAATACTACGATACCATTTGCATTATCACACTTTCCTACCCAAAACTTAGCAGTTAAACACATATGTGGTCATGGAAAATTATCTAATTTACAAAATAAATACACCGAATATAACCTTGATGCAGAGGTACTAGAGTACTCTGATAATATAGATGAGTTATTTAATTGGGCATCATTAGTAGTTTGTCGCTCAGGGTCTACTACGATATCTGAATTAGCATCAATAGGTAGAGCTTGTGTCCTAATACCATTTCCTTATGCAACTGATGATCATCAGCACAAGAATGCAGAGTATTTGTCTAATAATTCAGCAGCAATCACACTCAAACAATCAGATGATTTTATTGAGAATTTTGTTACTACATTGAACTTTTTACTTATAAATGACAAAAGACTTTATGCTCTAGCACAGAACATTAAAAAAGTATTTCCTGCAAATCCGAGGAAAATTATGTTTAATGACTCTTTAGATTATATGATTGATAAAAATGAAAATAATTAAAAATATATCGCTAAAAAAATATACAACAATAAAAATAGGCGGCAAAGCTAAAATAATATATTTCCCAGAAACTCATAATGAAATAAAAGACTTAGGTCCAATTATACAAAAAAAAGATACACTTATTTTAGGTAATGGATCAAATATTGCTTTCAAAGATAAAGGTTATGATGGAGACTTAGTTTGTTTTAAAAAACTACGAAAATCATTATCGCTAATTGGAACAGGAAATATTTATGCTAGTGCAGGAGTTTCATGTGCTAGATTTGCCAAGTTTGCTCACAGGAATGAGATCCCAGGATTTGAGTTTCTTAATGGTATTCCCGGAACTATAGGAGGAGCCTTGAGGATGAATGCAGGTGCATTTGGTCATGAAGCTTGGGATAATGTAGCTTATGTGACTATTGTGAATAAAAAAGGAGAATTAGTAAAATTAGACAGATCAAAATTTAATTTTTCATATAGAAAAGTGTCGATGAAAAAAACATTAGCTTTTATAGATGTATATTTTAAAATTAATAAAAAAATCAAATTCAAGCCAAACTTGTTAGAGAAATATAATAAAGACAGGAAGAATTCTCAACCTATTAATCAATGGTCATCAGGTTGTATTTTTAAAAACCCTAAAAAGAATATTTCTGCAAGTGCTCTTATTGATGATTTGGGCGGAGAAAAGAGAAAATATGGTGGTATATATATATCTAATAAGCACTGTAACTATTTCATTAATGACGGATCAGGTTCATGTAGTGATTTAGAAAAATTAATAAATATCATCAAAAAAGAAATTTACAAAAAGCATAAAATTAATTTAGAAAAAGAAATATGTATCTATTGAAATGAATGTAGCCAAATATACCAAAATTTTGATTCTCGCAGGTGGGTGGTCTAATGAGAGGGAAATCTCCCTTACAAGTGGAAAATCTGTCTACAACGAACTAGATAATGGTAATTATAATGTTCTTTTTTTGGATTTCCATGCTAATGATAAGAATCTTCTAGAGAGCTATATTAAAAAAAATAAAATTTCATTAGTTTTTAATCTCATGCATGGAGAAGGTGGCGAGGATGGTCTAGTTCAAAAATATTTAGATGAAATAGGAGTTGAATATATAGGCTCTGGGTGCCGAGCATCTCAAATGTCTTTCGATAAAGTTGAAACAAAATTGAAATGGATGAGTGTAAAACTCCCGACCCCAGTATTCTCTGAGTTTTCCTCAGTGACAGATGAATTTATACAAGGTTTGGTTAAATGCAAGAAAGTTGTTATTAAGCCAAAGTCATCTGGGTCTAGTGTTGGCATAAAACTTATTCGAACTGATCAACTTAATTTAAAAAATAAAGAAGATTTTCTTAATTCTGTCTATGAAAAATATGAGAAATCTATGGATATTAATCAATACTTCATCGAACACTTTGTTGAAGGTGATGAATATACAGCGCCTATAATTCATAATAAAGTTTACCCGATAATTAAGATAGAAACTTCAAGAGAATTTTATGATTTTGCAGCAAAATATGAGGATTCTGGTACTAATTTCACCTTCCCAGAATTTGATCAAAACATGCTTGAGATAATCCAGAAAACTACATTAAGCGCATTTGAATCACTAGGTTGCAATGGCTGGGGAAGAGTTGATTTTTTTCTAGACAAAAAATTAAATATAAATCTAATTGAAGTTAATTCTATTCCAGGAATGACAAATCATAGCCTTGTGCCAATGTCTGCTAAAAAAAATGGCCTTACTTATTTAAGTCTAATCGAGAAACTTATTTCTAAACCTCATGGTTAGATTACTCTTTTTGATAATCATAAGTTCAGCTATATTTCACTACTTGAAACATGACCTATTTTTTTTAGAGGTAAAAGATATTGAGATTAATGGTGATTTACAATATGCAGACATAACAAGAATTAGAGAAGAAGCTTTAAAGATGATGGGAGAAAAAAATTATGATATTGATTTAAGAGAGAAGAAAAAAAAATTTGAAGAAATAGCATGGGTTAAAAATTCACAAATCTCATTTATGCCACCCGATAAACTCCAAATATTCATAATAGAGCACAAACCACTTTATATTTGGAATGACAGGAATTATGTGAACCTTGAGAAGGATATTTTTTATACAGAAAATCTTCCAGTTGATAGAATCTTAAGACTCTCAAGTAATGATTTTGACCATTTACAGATGTATGATCTCTTTGAGTCTATACAATCCGTGCTAATAGACGAAGATTTAATAGTAAGAGAAATTTCTAAACAATCGGATATTATAGTAATAAGAACTGATGATATACAAATCACAGTAAAGCATTCGAGATATTTTGACAAAATAAATGAATTGACATCTGTTTTTCCAGAATTAGTCAAAAAAATGCCTAACAAAAAAAAATTACGTATAGATTTAAGATATCCCACTGGTTTTGCAGTTCAATAAATAGTGTTAATATATAACATGGGTAAAAACTACAATAGCGAAGTAATAATAGCCTTAGACATAGGAACAAGTAAGGTTTTGTGTCTAGTTGCTGATTACGATGATGATAATAACCTTAGAATTGTAGGCATCGGACAAGAAAGTTGTGATGGACTTAATAAAGGAGTGATATCGGAAATCGGATCAACAGTAAATAGTATTAGAAGAGCAAAAGATAAAGCAGCTGCGATGGCTACCTTCAAAATAGAATCAGTTACCACAGGTATCGCTGGAAACCATATACAAAGTTATAATGGTAATTCTGATGTAAATATTCTAAATGATGAGGTAACAGAAGAAGACAAGGATAAAGTAATCGACATGGCTGCTGATATAAGTATCCCAGAGGATCAAGAAATTCTACATATAATTCCACAGTATTTTACAATTGACGGTCAGAGCGGTATAAAAGAGCCGATAGGAATGGCTGGAAAGAGACTTGGAGTGAATGTCCATCTTATTACGTGCTCTTCTACAGCAAAGAAAAATCTTACAAAATGTATAGAGAATAGTTTACTGGATGTGGATCAGTATGTATTACAGCCTGTAGCCTCAAGTTACTCTGTACTCACAGAAGAGGAAAGGGCACTAGGAGTTTGTTTAGTTGACATTGGGGGTGGGACTACAGATGTAGCTATTTTTACTGAGGGTGATATTAAACATACTGCTGTAATCCCTATAGCAGGACAAAATGTAACAAATGATATAAGAATTGGACTTAGAACATCTCTTCAAGCTGCAGAAGAAATAAAAACATCCGATGGGTCACTCATTAATGACCAAAACACCGATGATAAAATGATAACTGTCCCGTCTATTTCAGATAAACCGGATACAGAGGTGAGTAAATCAACATTGACTCATATAATAACTTGTAGAATGGATGAGATTCTCGCAGAACTTATAAAAGAAATTGAATCTTCAGGTTATTCTTCAAGTATACGTGCAGGAATAGTTTTTACTGGCGGCGGATCAAAGTTGAAAGGACTAGACGATTACACGCAAACTAAATATAACATTCCGGTCAGAATAGGTAGCCCAAAACCAATACCAGGGATAGCAAATTTGAATGGTCTAACAAGATATTCAACTGCCGTAGGATTACTTTTATATAGAGATGAAGAACTGAGAAATATGCCACATAGGAGAGTGTCAAAAAGCCCCCTCATTACCTATTTTGGAAAAATGTGGGAAAAGATATCGACTTACTTTCATCGTGAACTATAAACCATAAAATCTGTCTAAATATAGGGTGTAGTTCGATATATTAGGTTTATATTAGCTTAACATTTGCTCTAAAACCCTATAAAATATAGATTAAATTGATAGACAGTAACTTATGCTCAGACAGAGAACATTATCAAGTAAAATTAACGCATCTGGTGTGGGACTACACACCGGAAAAAAAGTATCACTAACACTCATGCCAGCGGACGCAGATGCTGGTATTATTTTTATAAGAACAGATATTCAAAGCAAACCAATAAAAGCTTCTTTTGACAATGTTAATGATACGAGACTTCAAACGTCACTTTCAAATAATGATGTTCGAATATCTACCGTGGAACATCTTCTTTCCGCACTGGCTGGTTTAGGTATTGATAATGCAATTATTGAATTAGATGGTCCAGAAGTTCCTATCATGGACGGAAGCGCACGTCCTTTTGTTTTCATGATTCAATCTGCAGGAATTAAAGAACAAAACGCTCCTAAGAAATTTATCAAAGTAACAAAACCTATTGAAGTAAGACAAAATGAAAAATGGGCAAGGATAGAGCCGTTTGACGGTTTTAAGGTTTCTTTTACAATTGACTTTAATCATCCTGCATTTGATAATTCATCACAATCATCTGAAATAGACTTCTCGTCTGTTTCTTATTTAAGCCAAGTAAGTAGAGCTAGAACTTTTGGATTTGTAAAAGACATTGAGAACTTGAGAAAAAATAATCTTGCGTTAGGAGGTAGTGTCAATAATGCTGTGGTGATAGATGATTATCGAGTTGTTAATGAGGAAGGCGTGAGGTTCCAAGATGAGTTCGTCAAACATAAGATTCTAGATGCGATCGGAGATTTATATTTATTAGGACATGGACTCATAGGATCTTTCTCAGCATATAAATCTGGACACCACCTCAATAACCTTCTTTTAAGAGAGCTGGATAATAATAAGGAAGCATGGGAGGAAGTTGTGATCAATGATATTGACAAATCACCAATACTTTATACTTCACCTGAGCCCTTTACCTCTGAATCTTAAATCAGATACAGATCTTCATATCTAATATTTTAATTCGACTATTTTGATTAAGCAGTTTAAGATATCTATGTTTTTCGAACCTCATAAGAGTAGCTACCGAGCTATCCTCACAAAATACAATTAGAACATTATCTTTAATTGATGTGATCGTAACTTTAGTTTTTAGCTTATCCTCAAGAATATGGTTCAACTGAGCATTGATATGAGTTAATAAATCCTGTTTATTAATCACATGTTTTGGTAAAAATGATGATATTTTTTTCATGACACTCTATACTCTATTGTACG
>TARA_B100001057_G_scaffold25136_2_pt1 | contig 34296 bp, 25 predicted proteins | sample TARA_B100001057 | Tara Oceans TARA_B100001057 (sample SAMEA2621839) | marine metagenome | biome: marine biome (ENVO:00000447); feature: surface water layer (ENVO:00002042); material: "saline water (ENVO:00002010), including plankton (ENVO:xxxxxxxx)" | depth 5 m | reverse complement strand
GCGGCAGGGGTCGACCCGCCGATGGAGTCCCACGCGATCACGTCACCTCCCCACCCCTCTGACTAAGCGCACCATTTTTTGAAAACGTCTAATGACAAGGAGTTCAGTAGAAATAACATGCCAAAATTGCGGCAAACAGTTCTCAACCAAGGCGTATCACAAGGATCGTCGGAAATACTGCTCCATGGAGTGCAGGAAAACAGCTCCACATCTAAAGAAGGCCAGTGAAATGACAGCATTAACTACAGAACATAAACTTACCCCCGCAGAAAGCGGCAAAATCAGGGCAGAAATAGCCAATTACATGCGAGATCAGCTAGTAGACGCGCATCAGGTGGTTATGGGAGCTAAAGAATGGAACCCTACACAGGCCAGAGTCTTTGGAATCCTGCTAAATAAGGTGGTTCCAGACCTAAATGCCAGCTTTCACCAGCATGAGCACAGCACAAAGATGCTGACAGACCTGTCTCGTGAAGAATTAGAGGCGATTGCGCAGGGTGTTTCCGAGGTTGAGGTAGAAGGAGGCGAGGTAATAGACCATGAAGGTTAAGAATATACAGAAAGATGCGCTTGAATCGAGCATATCACTAGGTGATTTCGGCAATGCCATGAAACAACTAGACCTTGAGTCAGTATCCAAGGAGAAGGCAGCAGAAGCCATTAAAGACCATTTAATGAAAGTAATGGCTGACACTATCAAAGACAAACAAAAGGCGCAGGAGATCCATATAAGCCGCATATTGCGGAGAAACAAAACCTAATGGCCACAAAACTATCTAAAGCGCAGATAGCTAGGTATCTATTAAAGATAAGAGACGCCGGAGATAGCTTCGAGGCGTTTGTTAAGATCATGTATCCAGAATGGGAACTAGCAGACTTCCAGTTAGAGTTAATCGACGCGCTAGATAAACTGGAAAAAGATGAGCTAGGTGTCAACAACCTTCTCGTCACCATGCCACCCAGACATGCGAAGTCTACCTTCGGCACTGTCCTGTTCCCTTCCTACTACATGGCACGTAATCCCAGCAGATACGTAATGTCATGTAGCTATAACGCACAACTGGCTACAGACTTCGGTCGTCAAGTAAGATCGGTGGTAGAGACCAAGCAGATAAACCAAGCATTTCCAGACTTCACATTGTCAACTGAATCACGTGCTGCTGACGTATGGAGAACAGAGGTTGGTGGGGCGTACTTTGCCGTTGGTGTGGGTGGTACGACATCGGGACGTCCCGCCAACCTCCTCCTTGTCGATGACCCTATCAAATCCCGCGAAGATGCGGAGTCTATGACCCAGCGCAACAAGACGTGGAACTACTACACGTCTGCACTAGCCACACGTCTGCAACCAGAGTCAGGCGGATCTAAGCCAAAGCAGATAGTAATTCTTACACGCTGGCATCCAGACGACCTAGCTGGAAGACTTCAAGCAAGTGAAGACTGGAAGGAAGGGCGGTGGAAGCACATCAACTTCCCAGCCATTAAGTCTGTACCCGGCAAGAAGATCAGCAGACGTATGCTCCCAGAAGACGACCCACGTTATGTTACACCAGACGAGTACAGATCATTGGCTCCGGGGAAACGAAACGTAGATGGCCAAGAAGACGAAGTACCATTATGGCCGAGCAGGTTTCCGCTAGACGACTTGAAGAGGCGTGAGAGATTAAACCCGCGAGAGTTTGCATCTTTGTACCAGCAGCAGCCATACATCGAAGGCGGTAACATTATCCGCACAGAGTGGTGGCAGAAGTATCCAGAAGACTTAAAGCCTGAGAAGTTTGTCTCTCTTATAATAACTGCTGATACAGCATTCAAAAAAACAGAGACAGCAGACTACAGTGTTTTAGTCGTAGCTGGCGTAGATACAAACGGTGATATGTATATTGTCGATCTTGTCAGAGGCAAGTGGGACTTCCCAGAGCTAAAAGCCCGTATGATCCGTCTAAACAACGTCTGGCGCGGCAAGGGACTCAGAGCCATGTACATTGAGGACAAGGCTAGTGGTCAATCTTTAATACAAGAACTCAAACGTGAATCTGGCATGTCTGTTATTCCATACAAGGTAGTAAATGATAAAGTCGCCAGAACTAATGCTGTACTCCCTATCATTGAAGGAGGTAGAGTATTTCTTCCAGAAGAGTCTCCATGGCTCGATGACTTCATTGATGAAGCTGTTAGCTTCCCCAATGGTAATCACGACGACCAAGTAGACGCCATGGTTATGGCTATAGACTGCTTGTCTCGCACTTCAATATCACCCGAAGCATGGTCATTGCATTCGGACACAACACAATCTCTTAACAACAATCAACAAGACTTCGGCAAGTCTTTAATGTCTAGCGTCAAGGGTGTTGCTTCAAAGTGGCAAGGATGGGGTTTGTAAGGACGACCACCATACGCCTGTAAGTTATCTTTGGTGAATAGAAACGGCGGGTAGTGCAAATGAATCCACAGGTAAATTATAGATCGTCGGAATACAACTCAGGCCCGAACGAAGGCCAGATTGTAGATCTGTCGGAACACGCGGAAAAACTCATAAATTACGAAGACATCTCTGACCTGCTTACAGAGGAGCAGGAGCGTCGTCTTGTCGATTACGTCAAGTCTATGGCTGATATGTCTTACTTCAAGATTAGAAAACGATACGACCACTGGAAGGAAGCTGACCGTGCTCACGATGTTTATGTACCTGCGGATACCACAGAGTTTAGAGAAAAAGCAGTTATGGCGGACACCCGTGCCATTGCCGACACTGTTCTCACCTACCTTATGGCCGCAATGGGCGGAAGAAACCCAATGTTCCAACTTGAGGGACTCAACAGAAAATCAAGAAACGCCAGCCTCATTCTCGAACGCGTCCTCCATCAACAGATGCGAAGAACCGCAGGAGAAGCACGTCTGGCTCAACTTCTCTTGGACAGTATACGATACGGGTTCGCCCCCACTAAAGTTGTGTGGGATGCTAAGACCAACCAAAACAAACTCGTCAACTTCGATCCAAGACGATGCTTCCCCGACCCCAGAGTAAATTGGGGTGACTGGGAGAACATGCAATTCGTAGTCTTCGCAGACTACATGTCATTTAGTGCTCTGGAGAACAGTGGCTTGTACCCCAAGCTCAAGAAGTATCCAGCACTCCGTCATAAGATCTCTCCGCCTCGGAATGCGTGGAATGCTCATCACTGGCATAAAGAAGAGGGTCGTGGATTATCAATAGACCCAGCACAGCCACACCAGAGAGAGCGGATGGATCATGCTTATTTCACACTCGGCGATGCTAGAGTTGTGGATGAAGCGTGGGTACGTCTATCAGGACACGAGATTGGAATACCTAGCATAGACCGCATCTTCTTAGTCATGACAATTCTTGACGAGAATGTAGTCATCAGGTTCCAGTTAAACCCATACGGACAACAATTCCCCGTAGTCTTCGGCGGTCTGTATCAAGACAACCACAAGACTTACGGTCAATCTTTGTATGACCTCATCTTGCCGATGCACGACATCGCCACATATTTGATGAGATCACGCATAGATAACATTAGTGCCGCACTAAACAACTTAATCTTTGCAGACCCAACTCAGGTCTCCATACCAGACTTAATAGACCGAAACCCATGGGGTATTGTCAGGACACTTCCGGGCAGTAAACCGGGTGACGGTGTATTTATCGCACAAGTGCCAGACGTCACACGCGGACATCTTAACGATATAGCGTCGATGTCTGAGCTGAAGCAGCGCGTCAGCGCAGCGTCAGACGCACAGCAAGGTATGCCGACCTCAGACGGAATCCGCACAGCAACGGAAATTCAGCGTTTAACCCAACTCGGATCGCAGAGGCTCGGCGTACTCTCCCGAATTATGTCTGCAACAACCATTCGACCAATGGTCAGAATGATGGTGGCAAACATACAAGACAGTCTGTCTATGGAAGGATCTATTAAGATCGACCAGCAGAATATGCCGAACCAACTAGAGAGCATGGTTCAAGATGGATACCTAGATTACAACGTCACTAAGGATCTACAAGGTGACATTGACTATCTGGTCATTGACGGAACACTTCCTCTCGAACCAACCCGTAATGCTGAGACATGGATGAACATGCTTCAGATTATGAACAATACGGGTCTAAGCATGGAATACGATGCTGGCCAAATAGCAGAGGAAGCTATCAGGGCCATGGGCATTACAGACTTAGATAGGTTCAGAGTTTCACAAGAGCAGATGCAGCAACGTGGCCCCAGCCCATCACAGCAAATGATGATGATGGAAAAGATGCGTGGTGCAAACGTACAACCTCAAGAGAACATTGACCAACAAGTACAGGCAGGAAATCTTGTCCCAATCTCCGAAGCAAGGAGACGCTAATGAGCAGAAAAGCGTTAGCCAAGAATGTCGATCCGGCGGTTGCAGGATTGTTAGAAGCGGTAGAAAAAGATTTGCTCGGATCTATGGCGGAATACAAAACCTTATTCGCGGAGCAAAGAAAAGCTGCAAGCCAAATGGCAAAGGATATTGCCTCGCTCCAAAAACACGCAGACTCTACAGAAAGCAGCATCGCAGCAGTCGAAATGAAGGCTAAGAACCTCATCGACAAGTCGCTGTCTAGTCAATCAACCACAGACACCTCATGGAAAGACGAGGTATCCGTTTTGGCTGGTGAGTTAGTTGCTCGTGTTGAAGGGTTTGAAAGGAGAATGGATGACCTAGAGCACAAGCTCACGCGTTACTTCGACAAAGAGAAGTACGCCATAACAAAGGGCATCATCACTCAGATAATAAATGAGGAGAAAGTAAATGGCTGAAACTAGACCTATTGGTGAACAGCTCCGCTTTCTATCTACTACTACTGGCGAGCACATCCTTGATGACTACTTAGAGGCTTCCGAAAAAGGCGGTCGCACTGTTCCCGATTTACTTGGTGATATTTTTGCAACAGCCGATGGTGCTTTTAAATCTGATGTATTTCAGTTTAGAGAAGACCCTAGCGACCCCGGAATGTTTCAAGTCCGTGTTGGCCAGTTCATTAATGCCGACACAGGCTGGCAAACTATTACGTTCACAGACTTCCATGATTATGTGGCAGACGCACTGTCATACAAGAACGCTGCTGAACTAGCGAAGACACAGGCAGAAAGCGCAAGAGACGACGCCCTTCCAGTAATAAACAACATAACAGACGTCTTATCTGTGGCCAGCAGTATTACAGACATAAACACTGTGGCCGATCAGCTAGGCGGTGCAGTCAGTCATGCTGTTACTGTAGCTGGCGGTAAATTTTATATCGACGGTGTTCAGACACCAGCAGTTAAGCTGAAGGGTGGATTTACATACACATTCGACATATCAGATAGCTCAAACACAGGACACCCATTCCGTTTTAGTATTAATGCAAATGGTGGCCCTGTATATACAACTGGTGTCACAACAACAGGAACAGCAGGAACGTCTGGTGCTCAGCTAGTAATAGCAGTAACCAACGCTACTCCTCTCCTGTATTACTACTGCACCAACCACTCAGGAATGGGTGCAGCCGCAGACGTCAGAGACGATAACCTCGAAACACTAGCCGATATAGACGACAAGATTACAACGGCAGCAAACATAGTTGCCCCGGCAATCAGTTCGGTTATCACTACTGCGACCGACATCGCCAATATAAATACAACGTCGGCGAATATCGCAGACGTCAATATCGTTGCTACCGACATAGCTAACGTCAACGCTACTGGATCGAATATCCAGTCAGTAAACACCGTCGCTAACAACGCTAATTTAACGGCAATCTTGACGGCTGCGGGACATATCGCAAATATCGGTACTGTCGCCAGCAACATCAATAACGTCAATACTGTCGTAACGAACATCGCAGACTTGCAGAGCGTGGCTGGTGAGATTGGTGGTTCTGGTGACATTAACATAGTTGCCGGGAATATCGGTGCGGTCGGTCAGGTGGCTACAAGCATCACCGCAGTAAATACTGTCGCAACCAACATGGCGGCAATTCAGAACGTCTCGCAAGACTTGCTTGAGTCTATATCTGAGATAGACACAGTGGCGCAGTCTATAACTAATGTAGACGCAGTGGGAACAAACATTACGGATGTCACCACAGTAGCCAACGCATCAAACTTACAAAACATCGGGACTGTCGCGTCTGGCATATCCGATGTAAACGCATTGGCTGCTGTTGCCACAAAGATTGGCACTCTTGCTGATATTGAGGATGGAACGACAGCAACAAACGCGTTGACTGGTTTGCACTCAAATCTGGCCATTATCACGTCTCTTGGGACAAACATCACAGATATTGTTACGACATCGAACAATATATCTTCTGTTATAGCGACGGCTGCGGGTATTACGAATATCAACACTGTTGCCCCTCATGTAGGAGCCACAGGGAACATAACCAAAGTTGGAGCTAACATTGACGATGTAGCGGCTGTCTCTCCACGTCTGGCAGACATACAGACTTTAGTGGCAGGGACAAATCTTGCCAATATCCAGACTTCAGCCTCAAACATAAACGACATTACGGCTGCTGCACAAAACATATCAGACATCGCTACAGCAGCGACATACATAAGTCAGATAATTGAAGCTCCGCTATTTGCGGAAGACGCAGAGAAGTATGCAGTTCATGGCGTAAACTCTACGTTCACAGACCGAGATGGGAACGTAAATTACTCTGCGAAACACTGGGCATCTGTAGCTCAAGCTGTTGGCAACGCTTTTACCACAGTCAAAGGGGATGAAAGAACCTCCGGGGATACCGACGACGTTGTGGCTAATGGCGCGGCAGACTCGATTCAGTTCTTGGGATTGGGCGGAGCCAAGGTGAGAACAGATCAGTCTAACAAAGAAGTTTATATAGATAGCCGCTCTGTGGCTATGGCAATAGCACTGGGGTAAAAAATGGCAACATACCAATTTACAAACAACACAGTAAACAACGTCGGGACAACGGCTGTGGATGTTTATACAGTCCCATCAAGCAAAAAATCCATAATGATTGGCTGTAGTGTCTCAAATGTCACAGGATCATCTCTGCCTGTGGATCTCAGCCTAGTTAAAGCAGACTCAACAGTAATCCATCTAGCCAAGGCAACTCGTGTGGATGGAGGGACGACCACTGATTTTTTAAGTGGTAAAAAGTTAGTCATGCAAGCTGGGGAAAAAGTACAACTTGTTTCTAAGTTGGCTGACTCTCTGGACTGTGTGGTGTCTGTACTGGAGGACGTTGATTAATGGCTAATGAATATGGGATTTATGAAGGCACTGAATTTGCCGACAAAACTTTTTATGGCTTTAAGCTACGAACTACGGGCGATTTAAACGTAGACGTCATTAATGATGGGACGACACCAGTACGTCTTCCAGACGAAAATATCATCGACCCAGAGGATTACAAACAGTGGTTTTGGTCAAAAGCAACTGTGACGTTCCGATGGGATAATGGTCACTTACTAATGGAAATGATATGAGCCAGATAATCGACTTAGGAAAACTACGTTTCTATTTCGCAGGTGACTGGGATTCCGCCACCACCTACGAATTAAACGACATCGTCAAATATGGCGGTAACATTTATGTATACACATACGGGCTAAAAACTAACGGACAAACCCCAACGAACACTGTTTATTGGGCGTTGATGGTTGAAGGATTTAAGTTCACTGGTGTCTACGATAATACAACAGCTTACAGAATAGGAGATGGTGTTACCCATGGTGGTAAGGTTTATATCTGTATTCTGGACAGTACAGGCAATACGCCACCCAACGCTACATACTGGTCACAATTTGCTGACGGTATTCAATGGGAGGGTGCGTATGACAATACTACCGCTTATCAGAAAAACGATATTGTTACTTACGGTGGTAATTCTCTTTACATTGCCAAGCTCGACACAACGGGAAATCTACCCTCAGATGCAACCTACTGGGACTCTTTTATCCAAGGTATATCATCAGAGGGAGTTTATAACGCAGCCACAGCTTATACCAAGAATGATGTTGTTGCCTATGGTGGTAATCTTTATAGAGCACTCGGAGATACGACAGGCAATCTACCGAGCAACACTACATATTGGGCTGAATATCTTGGAGGTATCAAAGCGCGTGGGGCTTACAATGCGGCTACAGCTTATGCCTTAAATGATGTTGTAAATTACGGTGGTAGTTTATATCGAGCTACTACAGAGACAACTGGCAACCTACCATCAGACGCTACAAAGTGGGAACTGTATGTTGTAGGCGCAGAGTTTAAGGGCGTATACGCCAACGCTACCGCGTATGTAATAAACGACGTGGTGACTTACGGTGGCAGCACCTACATAGCAAAAGGTGATACCACAGGTAACTTACCAACAAGCACCGCTCACTGGGATGTTTACGCTTCGGGTATTTCACCAAAAGGTGACTATGATAATACTACCGATTACGTCCCGAATGATTTGGTTGCTTACGGTGGATCTCTTTACAAGAACATTCTTGAATCAACAGGCAATCTGCCGACTGACACAACCTACTGGAGTGTATTCCAAACAGGAATTAACCCTAAAGGTACATGGTCTACAGGCACAGCCTACGAACCGGGCGATGTTGCTACCCATGGTGGTAACACTTTCCGCGCTTTATTGGCCCACGCTTCAACTACTTTCCCCGCAGACTTGGCGGCAAATAAGTGGGAGAAGTTTAACGGAGGGATAGACTTCCGAGGAACATGGGCTGCGTCTACGGTATATATCACAGACGATGTAGTCCAGAACGGTACGTCTTCATACATTGCTCTTGAAGACCACACGGCTGGATCAACCTTCTCCACAGACTTGGCGGCTGCTAAGTGGCAACTGTTTGCGGTTGGCGGATCAAATACGATCCCAAGTCAAACGGGTAATGCGGGAAAGGCTCTTGTCACAGATGGCACAAATTATGATTGGCAAGCTGTTACGCCAGAATGGTCTGTAAAGACTGCGGCTTATACAGCAGTAGCAGGAGATTATTTGATTGTGAGCACCGCGTCTGCGGCAGTCACAATAACACTACCAGCATCTCCGTCTACGGGCGATGAGGTGCATTTTGTGGATGCTACAGGAAACTTTGGAACCAACAACCTAACCGTTGCTCGTAATGGAAATAACATAATGGGAACTGCCTCAGATATGACGGTGTCAGATAATAACGCTGGCTTTGGGCTTGTTTACTATGCGGCGACTACCGACTGGAGGATAATAGATGTCTAATTATAAAGACTATTTAATTGGTGCAGGGGGTGGTTCAGCATTCACACCAGCCTATGAGCAAAATTGGAACTTAGTTGCTAGCTCAACGGGGTACATTAAAAACTCAAGCTATCCCTTGCAGTCATCTGAAACCTATCAGGCATTTAAACGCCTACATACAAAAGGTTTGTACGGGGGTATTTTTGACCCGCACAACAGTAGTAACACTGCGTTTGTTCACGCAAGGGCTTTCTCAATAAACCAAAGCACTGGTGCAATTACTGTACATAGTGGAACAGACCTTTGGTCTCACAGCCACGGCCAAACATTTAGTACATGTCATATAGGCGCGGTAGGCCATACATATATGAACATCGGCCATCATAGAAACCCAAGCTACGGATCGACTAATAAGGGTTGGATATACGCGGCTGAGTTTAATACATACGGGGGTGTCGAGAATCATGGATACAGTGCAGCACCGATAAATATGTGGCCACACTCTAATGGCGATCTAGTTATGTCTACCACTGGCTCCAAAGACACTACTGTGTATGGTAGACGCTCAACCTATAATCAAAACGACAGTAGATATTGGCATCAGCGTGGAGAGTCCACAAATGGCAGTGTGACTTACGGTGACTACGTCAACCCAAGTTCAAATACATCGACAAACTATGCTTATCCTTACGCGCAACAAACCTACAACGACTTGGAGCCTAATGGGTATACCGGTTGGAACAACAGCAGTGGTGAGGGTACGTTCACTCCTATCTATGGAGGCAGTAATTCAAGAGCCAGCAATTTATCAAGCTCAACCTATTTTGGAAGTAACGATATACCCTCGTATGTAACGGGGTTCCATATGTCAAATGGCCATTATCTAACGATAAACCAGAACAATAATTGGTGGGTTCGATTTAATAGTAGTGGCACACCGCAAGCGGGAACGTGGAACGGAGATAGTATAGAAAATTCTTCTTTATTGTCCTTATTTTCCAGCAGAGCAGAAGCGCAGAGTATGTATATCCCTCTAGGGAATGACACATGGATAGTACCCAATTCAATAATGGGTGGTTTCTTCAAAATAAATATAGACGTAAGCAATAACTACAAGGTCACAATCCAAAAGCATTACCACTCTCTTATGGCTGGCATGGGTTTGAACCCCACCCATGCGGGGCGGACTTATGACGTGACAGGAAGCTCTGACCAGTATTTTGTTTATGCGAGAGTAAGTGGTGGAGCCTACTCGATTAATGTTTATGACAACCCATTCTTGTAAGGAGGCAAAAAGTGACCCTAGATGAATTAAGAACCGAAAGAGATGCTCTTTTATCTGCCAGTGATTATGCTGTTTTGCCTGATGTACCGTACTCGTTAAGTCCTGCTCAACGAGAGAACGTGGTTATTTATCGTCAGTCACTCAGAGATATAACGATGCAATGGAAAAGCACAAAAACAACAATCGAGTGGCCTAAAGTTCCATTTGAACTCGGTGGAAACCCTCTTGAAGGAATAGATCCTCCAGAAGATATGGGCGATGGCGAGTAGCAAGAGTTTTAAACAATGGCCGACCAGATGATTCAAATACCGCGTGATGAGTTAGAAACCATCATGAAAGAAGCGGCCAAGGAAGGTGCTAAAGCAGCACTGGCCGAGGTAGGTTTAAGCGATGAAGACGCTGGTAAGGACATAAAAGAACTCAGGAACCTTATAGATAGTTGGCGTTCCTCAAAAAAGATAATCGGCAGCACAATTATTAAAATGGCCACAACAGGTGTACTCATCTTTGTTGCTGCCGCCGTAGCCATGAAGATGGGTATTGGATCAGGAGAGTAAGATGAGCGTAAAAAAGAAAGCACATAAGGTTGTTATAGCCAAAGCAAAGCCACCTCGAAAAGGTAAGAAGTGCAAGGTTAAGTAATTATGGCTAAACCAGCAAAAGGTAAAGCAAAAGCTAAGACTGTTACAAACCCTAAGACGGGGCGTAAGCGCACAGTATCTTATGGCCAAGCTGGTAAAGCAAAAGATGGTGGCTCACGGGTACGCCCCGGAACCGCTAAAGGTGACGCTTATTGCGCCCGAAGTCTGGCGCAGATGAATAAGCACAAGAAAGCAGCCAAAGACCCTAACAGCCCCTTACGTCTGTCTCGAAAGAGGTGGAAATGTAAGGGAGCCAAGTCAATGAAGTAGGAGGAACACATGGCAAAACGTCCCGGCCTATATGCCAACATTCACGCTAAACGTCGTAGAATAGCTGCGGGTAGCGGAGAAAAAATGAGGAAGCCCGGAAGCAAGGGCGCACCTACGGCAAAGAACTTTAGACAAGCAGCCAAGACAGCAAGGAAAAAATGACATCAAAAGAGAAATTACGGAAACTTAAAGAACTTGAGAACTCATCTGGTTGGAGCGTACTGGTAGACATAATGAAAGAAGAGATTGTGCAGTCTGCAATGCAGATAGCAGAGTCTCCTAATATGTCGCTAGACGAGATTAACTATAGGCGCGGATCAATCTTTGCCGCTAAAAGACTTCTCGAACTACCTCAACGATTGGCTGTCCATTTCGAGAATGAAATAGTTATGGACGACAAACATAACAAAACCACAGATACTTAGTTTACATTTAACAACCCCGCTATGGCCGGGAAAAGGAGATAGAAATGGCAACACCACAATCGAACGAGCAAATGCTCGCAGCAGTAGACAACATAGCAGCAAAGCAAATGGGCGTTGAGCCGCAACCAGCCGCTCCAGCACCACAAGCACAAGCTGCCCCACAAGCTCCACCGCAAATGCCGGAGCCTCCCAAGAAACCTGAGACAGACAATGACAAAGCTGCGGAGAAAGGATCACCAGAAACAGAAGGTGATAAGGTATCGGCGGAAGCTGTAATCTACTCGGTAGATTTTGGTGAAGGCAATATGAGGGATCTTACCCCTCAACAGATTAAGTCTACCTTTGAACGCTATAGCGCAATGAACTACAAGAATGCACAGTACAAGCCTGTGTATGACATTGTAGATCAGATCATGCGCGACAACCCCGGAATGAACTCCCGCGAAGTAGCATCTCAAATGGCGGCTGTTTACAAAGCGCAACAGTCCAATCCTCAGATGGGTAACACTGAAGGCCAACAGCCAATGAAAGCTGGTCAAGGTCAGCAGAACCCTAAGATGGGTCTGGATCAGGCTTTGAAGAAGTGGGAAGAAGAAAACGCAGCAAGTCTGCCACCCGGATATGCAGAAATGATACAAGGTGGCATGGGCGGTATGCAGCAAATGAAGCAAGAGCTTGCTAAGACACAGGCAATGATCCGTCAGATGGCGGCACAAAACCAAGGTGTCGCGGATGCTGCTAAGCAATCTGTGTCTGACAGCACAGGTCAGCAGATAGACGCTGTTCGCCAGCAGATTGCAAATAACCTAGATCGAGTGCAGCAAGGTTTAAAACTACCTAGTGAAAAAGCACAAGACTTCATGTTGTTTGCTGCTGAGCGAGGATTTACACTCGAAGACTTCGTTGACCCGCAGCTCGTGGCTCGCGTTATGACAGACTTCAAGAACAATATGGACTCTCCAGAGATGGAAAGAATGCGTGGCATAGCACAAAGACGCCAAGCATTCACTGGCTCTCTTGGCTCAACTCCATCAGGAGGAGCGGCAGATACACCTGCTGGCGAGAGCACCTTCGATAAATTCACTCAAGCCGCCATGTCAAAGAAAGGCATGGGATAAAATAGGAGGTACATTATGAAATGGTCTAAGCCAACATACGAAAACATTCGTCTTGGATTTGAGATCACGATGTATGTGAAATCTGTATAATTCTCTCCCTGAGACTTGCCCCCCGTCGTGGATTACTGTGAATCACTACTAAAAGCGCGACGGGGGGTTTTTTTGTTATAGGGACGAAAAACTTTTTCCAACGCGATATATTTAGTCCATGCACAAGGTTGCGCTACGGCTCAACTGCATAACCAATAGGGCAGACGCGATGGAATGTTCCGCGTAGCTCGCACATAACCCCTTTTTGTAACCAGCTTTTATGGAGAAATTATCATGGCTGCTATTCAAGGATTACGGGGAACAGGCGAGTTTTCGACTGATTTCCGTCCTAAAAACTATCGAGAGCTTTTTACGCTCTTGGAACCTCAAGGAAACGCACCCCTTAATGCGTTGTTGGCTATGGGATCTTCTGAATCTACAGATGACCCAGAGTTCAAGAACTTTAGGGATGAGTTGCCTGATCGTAAGCTCAAAGTAAATGGCGCAGTAGCATCAACGTCTACTACGACTATTACTATCGACGCTTCCGACGACAACAAATATGCTATTAACGGTGCTATCGTTATCAATAGCGAGACAGGCGAAGTAATGCACTGTACTGCGGACACAACAGGTACAACCCTGACTGTGACTCGTAACGTCGGTGGAACTGCTCACCAGATCGCCGATAACGCAGAACTGTTTGTTGCAGGATTCGCCGCCCAAGAAGGCGCGGGTGCTCCGACTGCGATCTCATTTGACGCAGTTGTAGCGAACAACTTTTGCCAGATCTTCAGAACTGCGTTTAGCGTAACAAATACGTTAAACTCAACTTATCTGCGTACTGGCGATAAGATGGATGAGGCTATGACCAAAGCCCTCAAGCTCCACATGTCAGACATCGAACGTGCGATGTTCTTTGGTGTGAAGCACGAGGCTAATGGCTCAACAGCTCAGCCTACCCGTTACACTGGCGGTCTCATTAACTCACTAACGAACGTAGTCGATATTGCTACCGACTTCGCATCTTATGGTGGTTCTAGTGCAGGGCAAATGACTGAAGAAGGTTTTGACAACTTGTTGATCTCTACCATCTTTAAGTATGGCTCTTCACAAAAGATCGCTTTCGTTGGCGAAAACGTAGCTAACCAGCTTCAACAGATCGGTAAAGATCGTTGGCAGCCTACTTCTGTCGATGGTACTTATGGCGTGATGTTGACTCGGTATCAGAGTTTCGCGGGTGATTTAATGGTACATCTGCATCCACAGTTTAGGCAGATTCCGGGCATGAAGAATGCGATGGTTATCGTAGACTTCCCGTTCCTGTCATATCGCTACCTAGAAGGCCGCGATACTCAACTGTTGGAAAACAGGCAGTCGCCAGATCTTGATGCTCAGTTGCACGAATACCTAACCGAGTGTGGACTTGAGCTTATTCAAGATAAGACACACGCTTATATCAAGAACTGGGAAACTCGTACCGCTTCTTAATCGGGACGACCATACTTGAAAAAAGAGCGATATTAAGGGGGTGCATTGCACCCCCTTATTTTTTGGAGGATTACATGACAAACAAAACACCTAAGAAGCGCAGAGCGCGAACTAAGACAGGCCATTACCGAGCAGACGATCCATCAACTCCAGACGTGAATGAAGCGTGGGAAGTTGTGTCAGAGGAAAAGGTTGCGCCAAAAGAAGAAAAGGCAGCACCAGCCCCTAAGTCTGACTCTGGTGTCGTTTGGTTTGAAACTAGAGAAGCAGAGGCATCTATGTTCCCAGTAGCAGGAATAAGCCCTGTACGAAACTTCACGACTCGCAGACTTGAGTACAAGGTCGCAGCCGATGATGTTGATAGATTTGTTCAGAACCACTTCGTAATGAATGGTCGAGTTGTTAGGAAATCATAATGGCAGAACAAAGCAACGCTAATCCGCACATCCGAGAAAAAAACTCCCCTCTTCAAACACTTGCGATGCAAGCATTGCGGAGGTTCGGAGACTTTCATCCCGGCACTATAGACGGTGACGTGATGCTTATGTTTATTGAGTTTGCCAATATGATTATTGATGAGATCAGACTTCATCCATATCACGATGGCGCAGAGCTAGACTATTACCAGTCTGCTACCGACGTAAGGGATGTTCCAGATCCAATAATTATACAAGGTCTGCTCTATCACTATGCTATGCAGCAAGCGAGCGACAAGGTCAGCATATACATGCCGATGTTTAATCGAACGCTAAACCATCACTTATGGCAGAAACTCAACGGCAATACCAAAATCCAGATGCGCGTCCGAGATGGAGGCACAAACAAACGAAACTCATCTGGAGGAAAAACAAGTAACTATAACGGAACGGTAACTTACTGATGGCAAGCGTTAAGTCGCCGTCAGGCGTCAAAACTAAGACTTATGCTTATGAAGACTTCCAAGGGCTAGATACATCAAGAGATGTAACGTCGCTCGATACTGGTAAGTCTCAACACCTTTCTGTAGTAAAGAACGCTACCTGCGACTGGCGGGGCCAGATTGTTAGAGACCCTGCTGCATTCCATAAAGATGGTGACAGAACTGTAGATCATGTGCGTTTTTATAGCAGTGATCGGTTTGTCTACGCTGAGAGAACTGGTGCGGGTATAGACTTAAAGTCTGACACTGGGGAGATTGTGGAGAATGCTTTTCCACTATCTTCGATAATCAGTACGACCGTGTTCAACCGAAATGTTATGTTCACATCAAAATCACAGCAGTTAAGAAGATTCGACGGAACTAATTTTTACGCCAACGCATCTCCTGCTATGGACAAACTTCGTCCTGCTTACAGTACGTCTACCCAATCAAGAATGGTTGTGGCTGGCGTGTCTGCAAACGAGACAACGGTATATGTGTCCAGAGTAAACCAAGATGAGATATGGCCACTAGACGAGCCGGAAGACTCGAATGATGTAAACAAAGCATTTGAGTTTGACGTCGCTAATTACCTCGGCACTGCCGACAAAATCACTGGCCTCGGATCATTTGAGCAAAACAGGCTTGTAGTCTTTGCTGCTGACCGAGCACTAATTTACAGAACAGACCCGGATTACACACGATGGCTACTAGACGACAACGCGAACATCTTCATCGGCTGCGCAAGTCACAATACAATTCAGAACGCAGGTACAGACCTCCTATTCTGCTCGCGATCTGGTATCCATTCGATCAAGAGATCGGAAGACAACGGAATCCTAGTGTATTCCTACAGCCTATCGGACAAGGTAGACCTCCTGTATCGAGAGCTGTTCAACTCCGTAGATGATAAAGAGAAGATCAGCGCGGTGTTTGACCAAGATAATGGCCAATACCACGTCTTCTTTCCTCTCCCCGGCAATACACTATGCACCAGACTTACACTGGCACTGAACCCAGAAGGCGGTGAGGCTATACCCAAGTTTTCTACTGGTGATTTTCTTCGCGCTAGGTGCGGAGCATTCCTAAACGGCCAGTTGATATACGGAACAACTGGCGGTGTATACCAAGTTATTGATGTCGAGATTGAGAGGGATGATGCGTTTACGCCAGAAATGGAGATAACAACGCCCCTACTCTGGCATGGAAGTTTGTCTGAAACCAAAGAAACGCAATCCCTTATCCTCCAAGCTGCTGGTAAAGGTATCATTGTGATAGACGCTCAAGATGATAACGGCAAGATTATTGGCTCCATGGTTATCGAAGTTGATGACACTGCGGACGACAATCACTTTGCTGACGTGCCATTATCACGACAATACGAGCGGAAATGGACACACCGTTACAGAGCCGCCCAATACAGAGTAAAAACAACTGGCGGCAGTGGGCTTTTGAGGATCATAGGCTTTGCTGTCAATGTGAGGAATTAAGATGGCGCGAATACGACAACAGTACCCACAGAACTACGGCGCGAGCGGCAACATTAATACTGAGTTTGAGTCCGTTATTCGTTATTTAAATGCGGCTGAATTTGGAAACAATACCGTAGGCGAGCTGTTCGGGAAAATCTTTGATGAGAACGGAAATTGGGATGGCCCAGTCGAGTTTAAAAAAGACGCGACTGCTGGCATTCAATATCGCGTAGGCGAATACACAAGTGAGTCAGAGGGCTGGCAAACATTAGCAACTATCGCAGAATTGCGTGGTGAGCCGGGGCAGACTGTTGGTGAGATTGGTGCGCCGATTATTTTCGGTCGCGCAGACTTCGTTGCCACGTCTGCACAAACAGACTTCGATTATTCATTTGCGTCAACAGACGAGCTTTTAGTGTATGTAGACGGCGTATTGCAGTCAGAAGGTGCGCTGAATGACTACACCAAAGATCCAGACGCAGGAACAGCAGGACGGGTAACATTCAACTCCGGCCTAACAACTGGTCAAGTTGTCAGTGTCTTTAAGATCCGATCTACCTCGATTACTGGGTTCAATCGTGTAGACACTCTTACCACTGCTACGCAAATTAACTTCCCATTTACGTTTGATGAGGATACCAAACTCCAAGTCTACAAGAATGGTTTGTTGCAGCGTGAAGGTGGAACAAATGACTACACGTTGATCCCAGACCAAAACACAGTCCAGTTTAACTCTGGTGTCACAGCAAACAATACCATTTCAATCATCACTGTAGAGAACACATCTGTACAGGCGGTGACTGGTCTTATGTTTGAAGAAGACTTCGCCCACACGGACAGTGGGCTTTTGAAATTTGACAAGATTGCTATTGCGGACGCGGATATTGCACAAGCAAAAGTTAGCGGACTTGTAACTGGCTTATCGGAAAAGGCAAAACTAACTGTTTCACCTACCACTCCAACAGGCACAGTAACAGGCGACCTATGGCACGACACTGGTCAGGTTCCTAATCAGCTCAAGTTCTATGATGGAACACAATGGCTAAGAACTTCGCCAGACTCATCTCTACCAACATTCTCAACAGGGAATGCAGGTCAGTTCGTTAAGGTAAACGGCACAGGAACAGCCCTAGAATATGCGGGTCTGGATCTATCTGCTGTTATCGCATTGAGTCAGAAAGGTTCGGCTAATGGGGTTGCTTCTCTGGACAGTAACGGAAGACTCCCGACTGCCCAGCTACCAGCAAACCTATCAACGTCTAGCATGTATCACATCGAAGCAACTGCATCTAACCAGACCTATGTAATACAGAGGATCTTTAAGCAGAATATCAGGATCGAAGCGATCTCTGTTATGACGTCATCAGGTACAGCTAACGTAAAGATTAACGTAAATGGCACAGACTACGGTGACATATATGCCGCCTCATCTGCACCGAACGAACAAGTATTAGGAACACCCATTGAGGTAGACGCCAACGTAAGCAGCGCGGCTATCGGGTTTACAGTAAGTGGCGCAAGTAGCGCAGCAAATTTGGAGGTTACTTTAGCGATAGGTATCATAACGTAGAAATGGCCGGGTATCGACCAGCTAAGCAGGAAGACACATCTGTTTTAGCACCGATCATGCGCAAGGCGGACAGGATTGAATTGTTTTGTAGCCATGGGATGACGCCGGACGAAGCCTTGGAATACTCATGGTATGTATCAAAAGAATGTAACTCTATTTATGACGACGAGGATAAAGTGATGGGAATGTTTGGTTGGAGTTTAGATGACGAGGGGAGCTGCGTACCGTGGCTTTTAGCGTCTGAAGAACTGAAAAAACATTCCGTCCAGTTTTTTAAAGAAAGCAGAGGGTGGATCAAAGATTTAATGGATCGCTTTGAGCATGGGTACAACTACACTCATGCGGCAAACACCCAGAGTTTAAGGTGGCTGAAAATGTCAGGCATTAAGAATTTCGAGAGAGTTGATAACTGGGGATACTATCCATCTCCTTTTATTAAATTTTCGTGGATTACAGAAAAGGAGAAATGACATGTGTAGAGGCGGATCACCACCAGCACCACCACCCGATTATACGGCCCAGAAGGAAAAGTTTGCAGCAGATACTCTGGCGCAATACCAAGCTGATGCGGATGCGTATAACGAGAAGGTAGATGCTTTTAACACTGAGCTATCAGGCTACAGTGATGCCTTGTCATCAGGTCAGTCTGCTTTTGATAGTGCGTCCATTTATGATCTGTATGACGATCCCAGTACATCAGACGTAAACGAAGATGCGCTTGCTGGCTACAGGTCAGACTTGCAGAACTTTGACTATGACACGCTGACAAATACAGACTTTGGTGAACAGCCTTTATTTAATCCTGTCGTCCAATCTCCTTATGGGCCAGTTACTATTTCGGGCATACCAGAGCTAAGCACTGCAAACACAGGTCTTGCTGACAGCTTGTATGACGATGGTCAGAGTTTGCTTTCTGACATTAATTCTCTGTATGACGAAAGACAAACAGCGTTTGATGAGTTCAATACAACTGCTGCTGGCGTTGCCAATCAGTTTGATGCTGTCGACAACAGTATTAGCGATGCAAACATTGCATCAGATCTAACGAGTTTGCGTACAGATCTTGGTGCAGCTTCAAGAAGCGCAACCGATATAGCAAACAATCCATTCTTAGCTCAGTCTCAATACGCTAACGCAAATATAGCGGGTAATTTGGCGGATCTGCAAAGTCAGCTCGATAACTTATATGCTGCTAGGAGTTCTGAGTACGACAGGATTGCAAACTACGAAGCTGGTCTGAACACAAGTGCGAATGCCTTTGCTGGAGAAGTAACAGGTCTTGGCATTACAGATATGGACAGGATCAATGAGATTGAGAATGAGATTCGAGCTTTAGAACGTGAATCAAGACAGTTCAATTCTATGCTTGGCTACGACTTCTCTGACGAGCGAGCTGGTTTTGGTGATGCCATGACTGGCATTGGCGACATTCGTGCGCAAAGAAAGGCAGAAGAAGACAGGGTAAGTGCTTACCAAGATAGCACTCTTGAAGGTATTCGTGGTCTAAGAGACGAATCATACATGACAGATATGTACGACTTAGGTGGTATTGATGCTATGGATGCAGCCTTGTCAGACTTCCGAGAAGATGCTGGCAATTTTACGTCTGTTCTTGATTACAGTGTTCCCGGTCTTGACGACTACTACAGTAGAATAACCGACAGACTTGGAGGTCTACGCGAAGACCGAGCTAGTGCTTTGGATGCAATCGAAGGCAGGATTGGTGGCGTAACTGGTGGTCTGGGCGATATTGCTCTCTACAATGAGGGTGGGTTCGGAGACTCCAGACGTAGACTTCAAGACATTGGTTTTGATCTGGGTCAGTTCACAGGTGGTCGAGTTGACGAAATCGCTGCAAACATTGATGCGGGTCAACGTCAGGTTGACGCTAAGTTAAGAGAGCTACAGGCTTACAGAGCAAGCCTTGAAGAAGAGATGATCGAGCTTCTTGGAGATATAAGAACTCGTGATTACTATGACTTTGAGGATGTAGCGTCTGGACGTGATGATGTTTACAACAAAGAGAAGGAAGTAAGGCTCTATCAAGCCCAGAACGCAATGGACGAGATAGACGATATGCTTTCTTCTCTGAAAGACCAAGACCGAAGACTTAAATCTGATGCTCAAGCTGTATTAGATAGACAGGCTTCTAGTGGAGCGGGTGTTTCTTTTGGTGGTATGGCTGGTAATCGCATGGGCTTCACGCCAATGACGACTTCTCAGTATAACGCATTTGTCAATTCGCAGGAGGACGATCAGTTCGGTTCATACAACCCATCGGCGTTTAGCAATGCTCTCGGCGTAATCAGAGTTTAACGGAGGATAGCAAGTGGCAGTCGAGCTATTTTCAGCAGGGTTAGGTTTAGCTGGTAGCATTTACGGTGCTAACAAACAGTCTAAATCACAGGCTGCGGCACTCGCTCAACAGCAATATGAGTTTGAGCGTAACCGTGAATTGCAGGGTGCTAACCTCGCCATTGCTCTGGATGATCGTCGCCTCCAACGAGAGGAGAACGCTTATCAACGCGCAATGGAGCGCATCAACAGACGTAAGACTGGTGACGAACGTCGTTACCAGATGTCTGAGTTTGAGGCGTACCAAGATAGACTTCTTTCCGAGCGGCGAGAGGTCATCGAGCGTCAGATACTCCAAGACAAAGAGGCCGCTAGAAAGGCGCAGTTTGAACTTGAGCAATATCTACAAAACAGAGATCTTGCTCAAGACGAACGTGCCGAGGCTATTGAAGCTCTTAAACAGGCTCAAGAAATTGCTTCTGGAGAAAGAGACGAAGACCTCAGACGTTTAGGAGAAGACAGAGCAAGGGCAGAGATTGAGCGTCAGTTCTTCATTGAACAGTATGCTCAAGCTCAGAACCAATTCCAGCAAGAGCGTGAAGATCAGAATGCTTTCCGTGATCTTCTTATGGGTCGTATCGACTCTGCACAGCAGAATGCTTTGGCTTTTTCTCAAGCTATGGGGATGCCTCCAGAGGTTGATTATGTAAACGAAGGAGACTTCGATACAGAATACGAAGCTAGGGCAGAGGAATATCTATCAGACGTCGACAGGGCTGCTGATCGAGTGGCATCTCAGGCGGAGTCAACACTTGTCAGACGCGGAATGCCAGACAGCACACTCGCAACAGACACTAGAAGAGATGTTGCAAGAGGATTGAGCGATCAATACACCGCCGCAAGACGTAAGGCTTACGACGACGCCATGAAATATATCGGCGGCAAGCAAGGCATCAAGCGTCAAGACCGTCTTGATGACCAAACCAGACGTTCAAACATGATTAACGAATACACTGGTTTACAAAGTATGGCACTAAATCCATTGCTTAACTTGCCGGGAATGGCGTCTGCGACAGGTGGATACAACTTATTATCTCAAGCACCTACTGGCATCTATGATAGAGCGGTATCCAGCGCGAACGACTACAACACACCAATAGCTATTGGTACAGGAATCTATGACAACATGAATATTGGCTCGCAGCTTAGTGGGTATTTACAGCCTCAGTCAGCCGCAAGCACAGGCTTCTTTAATATTGGTTCTGGTATATACAACCCATTAGCTCAAGCAATAGGAAACCCTGCTAACTACTTTAACAACGCAAGCAGTCTATCCAACGCTATGTTGCAAGCAAGTCAGGCTAACTACGCTAATCAAATGGAAATGAGTTACAACGCTGGTCAGGGTCTTGCGGACTCACTTGGCACATTCGGTACTGAGCTTGGGGCTTGGTGGAAAAATAGGAATAAAGAAACTGCTGCTACTCCAAAGGATAATTCCTAATGAGTGTGTGGGCGGGATTTGCTAACCAGCTACCTAAAACGCTGGAACGACGCAGAAAAAACAGACTTGAGATGCTGGATGCCTTTAACGAGTTTAAGGCTGCCAACCCGTATGCAACGGCAGGTGAGTTTCAAGAGTTTATTGATAATGCTTCTGGGGGAAGTAACTACCTTCGCGGCGGTATGCCGGGAAAGGAGATCGTCGACGAGATAGCCAAGCGTAACGCGGCTAACCTACAGCAGAGGAACTTTGAAAGGTATGCTTCAAACATTAAATCTCTGGGAGAAATGGAGGGTGTTTTAAGCGCACAACTCGACGACACTTTAATGAGCTTGAGTCCTGATGCAAGCGAGGCTGACTACCAAGCTGCGGCAGATAAAATAATAGAGTCTCTTCCAGAGGGCGCAGGACGGTCTCAATTTGCCGACAGACTTCGCACGTCTATCAACCCAACAAGGCGATCTGATCTGGTTAGAGAGCTTCTTATCAATAACCAAGAGGATGTCACCAGATTTATAAGAAACTCTGTTGGCACAGACATAACGGCAGAGCAGGTTTCAAAGCGATTTGGCGTTCCCCTTGATGTCGCAGAATCCCTGATGACGCGAGGAAACGAGCTATACAAGAACGAGCAAGCCGAACTTAGAGAAAGCAGATTCGATAATGCTTTAGCTACAGGGATACGATTGCTTGAATCAGATCCAGAGCAAGATGCTAACACTCTAGCCACTAAGATAAAGGAAATATATCCAAGCATAGACGCCGCTTTTGCGGAAGACTTTTTTGGAAACATTGCTACCGAAGCGATTAGAAAGCGAAACATTACAATAGATGACCGCAATCGTTCGATATTAGAAAGTGCGCAACAAACGGCAGACAGCATATATACCAAATACAGGAATGATGATCTCACAAAGATCATGGCCCGACAGGGTAACAAAGAAGACTTCCAGAAAATGCTGCATGACGAATTAAAATCTCGTCTGACAGACGAGCAATACCAACTGTACTTCAAGCTGGGCGAAGGTGTAACTGAAGCACCTATGTCTTTCTTCGATCCTGAGTGGAACAGAATGGTTGAGGGTCTGCAATTCCAGCAACGCTCAGATCAAGAAGGAAGACGTGCGGCTAACGCAACTCAACTGCGAGAGATTAGTAACACTTATGTTTCCAATAACGCTGAGAGGGCTGACGATATATTCGCAACTACTGGCGATACTGGCAAAGCTGTGGAAGCTATTCTGTCTGGGAAGTACGACATGAATAGCGTGTTTGCTAGGGTGGCGGCAGATCAAACAATGGCCATGCTTCAAGAACATGCACAAGGGCAGAACAAAGATATTGCTTTAAGACCAGACGAAATTGTTGCTGCCTTAGAAGCTAACCCACAAATAATGGCAACTACAAAACAACTAGATATTGCTGCTACTGATTATGCAAACAGAATGGGCGGTGTTACGGGCGCATTCGATATTGAGACGTTTGGTAGTTACAACACTAGATTTAATGAAACCATTAACGAAGACTTCACAACTATTGAGACGTCTTTAGATGACATCATGAACAGCAATCTAACGCTAGAGCAGAAGAAAGCAGCTATCGCTCAAGTTTCTGCTGAGAACAAGCGTTATGCCCTTGATACTCTGACACTCCATAACGCAAGACGTCAGAAGCAAAACAACTGGGTAACAGCCGGAACTGGAGGATGGGATCAGGAAGCGGCAGACGCCTCTGCTACGACTGTAGAGAACAGACGTGACGACATTGCTGGAAGAATTGAATCACTGCAAACTCAGATTGATGCCGATATAGCAAATCAGGCAAACAATACGAGCACTCAGACCAGCCCAACCAACAACGCAACATTTGGTAATGTGCTGAGTAGGGTAAATCAGATCATACCGACAGACGGACAGCATAATGAGGACACTAAACTTCGCGCACTAGAGTTGCTGGAAAGCACACTAAGATCTCAAGTTATGCACCCCAGACGGCAAAAAGCTAGACCGGGAATGGAAGAGCCATACGATCAATTCCAGATGTTAAATCTGTACTTAAATGAAGTTGTTATTGATAACTGGGGGCCAGACAATACTCTGGTCAAAGATATTCTGTCTCAGCAGCCTGAGAATTGGGCCTCATTTATGCAAGATCCTATCGCATACATGATGGCAGACGAAGACTTCCTCAATAAGTATCCTCAGTTCCGTGAACCGCAGTAGATCATGGAGAGGGAAATACTCGAATACTGGCCTGTATTCGTGGCCGTTGTTTGTTTGATTATAGCTTTCGCAAAGGCTTTCAATCGCATCGAGGTGCTGGAAGAGAAGGTCAAAACACTCTTTAGCCTGTGGAATGACAAGAAGTAATGCTCAATATACTTAAAATAATGAGCGTCGTTCTCCTTACTGGTTGTGTATCTGTCCCACATTCTCCACCAGAACGTGTCGTAGAAATTAACTTTGCTGTGGACTGGGACTGTATAAATCAGTTCGACGAGCCACTGCCATTATTACACCCAGAGTGTAGCTGGTAAGGGACGACCCAAAGCCCCGTGTCCATTATCTTTAGGCTAAACGCCTACGGATAACTGGAGAACCTAATGGCTAATAAAGTCACATCTAACCTTAACCTGCCCGATCTAAGCACATTTGGTCAACCAACACAGCAGGTTACGCCTAATAGCACCGACTATGTCCAAGACATAAATGTCGTGTCACAGCTTAAAGACCCTCGATTCTTAGAGGATCTACGTTCGTATTATCAAGACAAAGGTGAAAGAGTTCGGTATCTCTCTAACGACGAGATGATCGACAAGTTTTTTAGTGACCAGACTTGGGAGCTACTAAACACTGGTTCTGCGGTAATGGGAGCAATCGAAGCTCAGCAAGCCGGGTCAGATCAAAAAGCCCGGATGAACCGCATCCAACAAGTCTACAACAGACTTCCTAATTTCTACCAAGAAGGTGGCCGAGGCACTTGGGATATGCTCAAGGATGCCGTACCTGCCGTTATTCTTGATCCTCTTAACGTCATACCCGTCGCTAAAGGTTTTGCAACTGCTGGCTCAGCCGCACGTCTTGCGTCTACGCAAGGCAAGAACGCAATGCTCGCTGGCGTCAAGCAAGGTGCTAAGACTGGTGCGCTCACAGAGGGTGTAATCAGTGGTGCGCAGGAAGGCATTATCAATACTGCTGGTCAGATGAGGGATGTAAATCTTGGCTTGAGAGATGAGGTTTCTCAAACAGAAATACTTGGAGCTACGGCATTTGGAACTATAGCAGGTGCAGGTGTTGGTGGTATTTTAGGTGCTGGTGGTGGTGTATTAGGAGCGCGTGGCGCAAACCAAGCTGTTGCAGACTTGAGGGCTTTGGGTGTCGATGACGCATCTATAGCGAACATGTCGAATGACCAAATAAAGGCAGCTCTTGCAGATCCAGACGCAACACGAGCGCAGTTTGCTCCAGAACCAGAGACTACGACAGAAGAAACAGAGGTAGAGCTAACTCCAGAACAAGAGTTTGACCAAGAATTTGACGCTAAGTTTCCGGGCGCAGACGCTAAACTAAAACAACTACGTGCAGATGCGGAGGCAGACGCAACTAAAGCTGTATCTGACGGATTACCATCAGAAGAAATAGCTGAGCGCAAAAAATTCTTAAATGCTGTTACACAGCTAGAAGGTATGAAATCAAGGATGCTCTCCGAAGAGCAAGAAATCCTTGTGTTACAAAGATCTAATGAACCCTCGCAGCTAGATGAAGCGACACGAAGGATCAAGCGTTTTAACGAAGCGAAGATCCAGTTTAACGTCGTTATGCAAGCAATGGATAGCGGTGATGGGACTCTGGCAGAAGCAGAAATACAGAAGTTACGAGAGACACTTGGCTTTAAAGCGGCAGCAGTAGAAGAAACAACAAGTGCAGCAGAGGGTGCAACATCCGATGCTGGAGAGGCTACAGTTAGTGAGGTCGCAGAGGAAGCAGGTGAAGAAGCCGGAGTGGGGGGCGGCACTGTCGGTGCAGCTTCATCACCGACAGAAGTAGATGTTGATGTTCCTCCCACAGAAACCTCTGCACCCCCCGCCTTTACTTACACCACAGCAAAAGTAAAAGACGACATACAGGGATTACTTGAGACCCACTCTATTGATGGCGATCAGCTAGATACTTGGATTAATGAAGGCACGATAACTGCTCCAGAAGGCAAGATGAATGCCGCATCTAGGGATCAGTTACGTAAGGCGATCAGAACTCAGATCGTAGAAGATAAGAAACCGATAGAGCCATCTCCTGATACAGACGAGTATTATCAGACGACTGATGCCCCTGCCACGATGCGCGGTATGGCACTTGATGCTGGTCTGGACTATCGAACTCTCAAGTCTAGCCCTAAAGCTAAAGACGGCCAGCTCACTAGAGGGGTTGTACGCAAAGCTGTAAACGCTAGGAAAGAGGGAGAACCTGCTGACGCTTACGCTGCGCAGGTTCAAGAAGACTTAGACAATATCACCAAGCTCGTTGAGCAAAATTCTGGGGATGGTTCTCCACCAACGGCAGACGATATTCGTTCAATGGTTGAAGTGCTCGGCATGGACACCAGTACATACAAGTCTGACATGTCAGATATGCTTGCACTCCATGACCACAGGGCTGCACAAGCATCGCGTGTTGATGATGCAATGTCCGCAGACTTGGAGCTTACGCAGACTGAGAAGAAGTTCCTCAAGAAACGTATCAGAGAACTCAAGAAGGATTACCCCGATGCCTCATCAGAAACACTTGAAGGCATGGCTAACATGGAGCTTCTTAACCGTAGGGTTGCCCAAGGTGGGGATCAGACCTCCGTGCGCGGTACTGGAGAGTCCATTGAGGATGCTCGAAAGTACACAACTGCTGGAAGAAGCAGAGATGGCAAGATACAGGGTATTCTCAAAAGAGGAACCCGTATTTCTAAAGGTTCTGACTACACCGTTACAGGTGGTAACAGGGTCAACAGAGCCACCTTTGGCTTCGAGGCAGCCCTAGCAAGGGCAAGCACACCACCCCCTGCCCCTCTAAAAGGAAATGCTCTTAAAGAGGCTCAGAGACGCGCTAAGAAGATGATTGCCAATGGGACAGACCCAGAGGCGGCAAACAGAATGAATGGCTTGAACCGCGTTGAGGGAGCTACAGCACCCGGTATCGTGGAATATACAGCCGCTCGCGGTGAGGTTGTTCGCACACCTAACGGTCAAACCGTAATGAAAGGTGGGGAGACAGCTTATGCAGACGCCGTTACTCGAAGGGCTTATGACAGCATTGATTTTCTATTGCGTAACAGAGATGGCGTACCAGTTAAGGCTGTTGTAAAGGCATCAGACAATGTTGTGCCTGAGACTGCCGTAGAGGTAGCAACTCCAGATCCAACCCCAACACCAGCAACTCGATCTTTTGCGGACAATATGGCCGACATAATGAAAGAGTTCCAAGGTGATCCAAAAGCACTGCGTGAAGCACTGGTCGCTAGAGCTAATGAACTTGCTGATACTGTAGGGGCCGCTAAAAAAGCTGCGGCGACTGCTGTTCCGGGCAAGAAAGGCGAAATGCTTATCATTGTGAGGGAGAAGTCTGACCCGACCAATGTTCGCATGATGTCAAAGAAACAGGCTGACCAAGGAGCAACAGCCGCAGACGTTATTGGCACACGAAAACCAGATCCTAAAGAATGGGAAATCAAATATGCTCCGGCAGACACACCGAGAGGACGCGCCAAGCTACAAGAACTCTTTGACACCTTACCAGCGCAACCAGACTTAGACGGTACATCTGGCTCAATTATATCGGACAGCAAATCTTTGTCTCACCTATCTATGAGTCCAGAAGATGCTGGAAAGGTTTACTGGGATGCAAGTCCACGTCTGCAAGAGATAATGACTTTCCTCAAGCAGGGAACCAAGAGTAAATATACAGCTTCAGAATTATGGATAGCACTAAAGCAAGCACACAATGCTGGATGGCGACAGACATATAAAGGACACGAAGCACTTGGCGAATTAATTGCTGAACTAGAGGCCAAGTATGCAGAGGTTGTGCCGAACGGTATACGCCTTGGCGAGGAAGCAAGAGCTGCTGCCACAAGGAACGTGAAAGAGCTTTTCACTAAGTATGCGCCAGACGAAGTAGACTTGGCAGTTAAATTTATTCGTGGATTGGGCGGAGACACTGCTATCGGGCCAGCAATTACTGCCCGTGAAGTAACCGATCCGCGTTTACAGTCTAGGGTAAGCTCAGAGCAAGACGGGCGAGTTGCCTCACAAGAGGTGCAATTAAACTTCGGTAAGTACGATGAGATCCCAAATATCTCAAAGCTGTACCACGAGGTCGCTCACTGGGCTTATGAGCATATTCTTACCCCCCAAGATAGAGCAGAGTTCTGGAATGTTGCAAAAGCTGCATACACCCCCGGTGGCAAGGGTGAGTGGCAAAGAAAGAACCTTTCTAAGTACAACCAAACAGAGCCAACTGGAGAGGCTGGAGAGCAAATCTTTAACTTCTACAATAGCCCTCAAGAGTTTTTCGCATGGCAATTCGATCTTTGGGCATCTCGTAAGATGTCTGGAGATTTAGTGCAGAACGAAACCTTCTGGCGCAAGATTGCTCGATATGTAGAAAACATCTTTAACCGCTACGCCAATGATGCGGAGATCCACCCAGACTTGGAGCCATTATTCTCCAAGATTCTGCCAGACTCAGAGCGAGCTGGCGTCATGATGGGTGTCGATGCAAATCCAAAAGGTAGAAATGCAGAGCTGATAAACACAAGGTTTATTCAAATTTCACAGGCTGAAGAAGCTATCGAAGATGCCATTCAGCGTGACAGCGCAGAAGGTATTATTGACGGACACAGGCAATTAGTACAGGAAGTCCTTCTATCTATAGCCCCCAAGGGAAGCACAGAAGCTCGTCCTAACACAGGTGCTTATGGCCCCGTTGCTCCGGGTGGGCAGGGTTTTAAGCTGGGCAATCTTAACCTTATCTATCAGCGCATCAGAAACATAGATGAGATAGTCACTGGCAAGGCATTTGAATATGACGGTGATATGGCAGGGTTCTCTCCTCCATGGATGGAACAAGGCATGTCTGTTATTGAAGACCCAGTTATGGTCGCAGATGCGCTTAGAGATTTTTATCTAAGAGGTTTCGGCTCAGACAATCCAGCTATTGAAAACATTACACGACCGGGGGCTATGAAGAATCTTGATGCGTCCTCTGTCAAGACAATGATTACTTTCGTTAAGCGAAGTCTGGAGACTGCGTATAGAAAAGATCAGATGGGCAATCCTCCTGCTGGTAAAGTTAAAACAGAGGGAGAAAAACCTCTTCGAGCAAAAGCTAGTAAGAAGACTAGGGACGCTAAAAAGAAGAATACTCGCGCTAAAACAGCAATTAACAAGGATGCTGCAACAACCGCGAAGACGCCACAAAACAAGCGAACACGCACAGAGCAGAAGGGTAACTATGACCCGGCTACTGCGGCAGAGGTTAAGACTATGTCTCTTGCAGACTTGCAGAGGCAGTATCTCGACCATCGTGGATCAGACCGTGGCGACCAGATTGCTCTGGAGATTGTAAATAAGACTAGATCAGAGCCACTTCCAGCAGAGCAGGTTGGTGTATCACGTGAGGTATTGGCGGCGAGAACACCTGAGATCAAGCAGATGCTTGAAGATGCTTTGTATGAAGGTGATAGCGATAAGATAAGTGAGCTTGCTTATGAGCTACAGAGAAGGGAAACAAACAAGGGTCTGAAGAAGCAAGGTCTCCCAAGGATCGACGCGGTTATCGTCAACAAGGCGGTCACACGTGAAGTCAGCGACAACATGGGTGTACCAACTAGCGACGGTATCCCAGCCAACTCACGAGCTGCTGTTCGAGAGATGCTGAGCTTCATCACTCATCGTGATCCAGAAGCACAATACGCCGCTAGAACAATGACATACCGCATGGTCAACCTTATGGGTAAAACCGTTGCGGGTGATCTTGCAGACACGAACATACTTTCTGCTAAAGATCTGGCAAGACTTGCCGGGGCAGACGCAGACCAAGCACCGTCCGCGTCTTATGCAGACTTGAGATCCCCGGAGTTTAAGAAACTACGCAAAGATATGCGTCGTCTGTCTATTGGACTAAACAAAGGAAACACTTCTCCTTTTGATGTTGTCCATGAAATCGGCCACATGCTTACAAGATCAGACATTCTTGATGATGTGGAGATGGATGCTATCCGCGAAGCGTATAACGCCTCTAGTGATACGCTCAAAAACAGAGTGATAACCACGTATGGTAACAAATATAACGACTTCGCAAATAAGGAAGACGCGCTGGTAAAAGAGTGGTTTAGCGAAAGCCTCGCTAAATACATGGCAGAACGTGTAGCCAGAGGCGACATATTAGAAGCTATGGCAACTGGTGACATCGCCAAACTCAGGATGCGCAACACTTTTGATCGAGCTGTCGACAAGATGGTTGAGTATGTAGCTTATGTAATCAACGGTTTGGTTGGTAGAAATGACATCAAGCAGCAGTTCCGCAGACTATTCCTTTACGGCGACATGTTCGAGAGACCAGCTAAGTCTCCGTTGTCAGACGTTACCAAGCAGCGAGCTGCGCTACACCCAAGTCTGGCCGCTTCAGCAACCTTCGATAACTTCGCATCCTCACCAAGACCGAGGATGAATAAGATAATGGAGTATGTTGGTAATGGTGTCAGTAATGGAGGTAATGACAGAGTTATTCCCTACTATCATGGCACACCAAATGGTTATGCTTTTAACAAGGCAGATAGCCCAGACGTCATTCTAAGACCAAGTGTCCGTGGTTTTTATGGCCCCGGCATTTATTTAGCGAACAGCCCGAATGTTGCAGGTCAGGTTTTCTCTAAGAAGCCTACACCTGAGTCCATGCGCTCACAAATTATGGATCTGGATTTAACAGATGAGGTTAAAGAGGATCTGTTGTTTGATGCTATGGATCTTCACGAAACTCGCAAATCAATATCTACCTACAGACGCAAATATTACATAGCTCAAGCGTCAGATATGGATTCCGAAGAGCTTGGTGCAATCAGAGAAATACTTGATGACCTTGTTGAGATGGAAGAGTCTTATCTTACAAACCTCACCGAGGCTGGTGTTAAGAGTGACCCTCTTGTACTACCAACATACGTCAGAGTTCTTAATCCCGTAGACTTCCAACGTGGACGTCTGTACCACGGTGGAGCAGATCCGTTAATACAGTCCATATTGCGTCACGTTCAGATGACTGAGTCAACAAACCAGAAGGCTATCAATGACCTACTGGCTACGTTTAACGAGAACTCTCTCGATGGGCCTGAGACCTATCAGGCACTTATCAGTTTCTACCGATCAAGCGGACGAAACAAACTGCAAGCGCAAGCTGAGCTGAATGAAACGCTAGAGGATCTAGGTCACGACGGCATTCTTACAACTCACGACAATACTGTAGATGTCGAGGGTACAGACAGAATGGCCAACGCCGAAACATACGAAGGCTCTTCAGTTAGCTACCAAGGTCTCGTTGTATTTGATCCAGCAAACGTCAAACATATTGATGCAGACGAGTTTGATGCAAGTGACTCAGGTCTATACAACAGACAAGTACAGGCAATTCCCCAAGGTGATACAGGGGATCTTGTTACAGAACTTGTTAATGGAAACATTGATGGGGTGGCAGACATAGATGCTGGCATGTACGGAGAAATGCTTGAGGACGCTGGGCTAGATCCATCAACGTCAAGTGCTGTAATGTCTATGATGCGAGGCCGAACACTAAATGCAAAAGAAACATTGGCGTTGTCTCGAAGAAACCCATTGAATCAGCTCAAGAGTCATTCCGAAAACATGGAACGTCTGGGAATGAACTGGCTTTCTAGTTGGTACAAAGACTTTTGGCCCAAGTCTTCTCAGGCATTTGCAGAAAAGTATATGCCCATTGAGCGTATGCTTAACGCACTGCCAGACGCAGATGGAACAATCATGCGCTGGTTTAAGGAATCCAATCCAATGAGCGGAAAACTTGGGTCTACTAGATTCCAGCCTAAGTCTTTCTCTCGTATCGTGAAAGCACTGAGATATGGCGAAAGCTCTAGGTTCCACACAACTCTCGATAAACCAGAGAAGGAAGTCGCATCTGCAATACGTGCAGCATTCCGTAGAGAGCTGTTAGACCTCAGAAAACAAGGAGTTATGATCGGTGATCGTGGCCCTAACTACATGCCTCACGTCTGGAGTAAGGACAAGATCAACGCTGATCCAGAGAAATTTAAAGAAGCAATGGCTTACTACTACAAGCTAGAGAAAACTGCGCTTGGTGCTGAGCTGCCAACTCCTGCCGAAGTAACAGACTTCGCCGAGGATATGTATCTTCGTCTTGGCACTGATGAGTCTGACGGTATGTATAAACCTGCGATGGGTGGATCTAAAAATCCAACCAGTGACCACATAGACTACAGCCGAATGATCGAGATTGAGAAATATCCAGAAGCAATGAAAGCACTGGAGCCATATCTCGAAGATGATTTACGCTTCCTGCTAATCAAATACTTTGAGGGGTCTACTCGACGTCAGACTTACATGCAGAAGATGGGTCAAAACTCTCATGGTTATTCTGATTATCTAACTGTATTAGAAGAAGGCAGAGATGGTATTGCCAAACTTCTATCAACGAACCGCGAGTTTATTGTTGATAGACGAATTACCGAAAAAAGTGGAGTTCAAGAATATCAACTGAGTTCAACTGCGCTTATGCCCTTCGAGGGAGACACAGAAGCCGCACGAGAATTTTCACAAGAACTTATAAAGATGTATGAGGACAAGGGGGTTGCTGCGGCCAGAGAAATGTTGACGCGGATAGCCCCGGTAGATCCAGACGGCAGAATAAACATTGCATATACCAGACGCGCAGACGCTATAGTCGGAGCACTGCAAGACTTCGGCGGGGCAAAAGCACGTCTGCAAAATGATGATGTTGGTTTTATAAACGACGCCATGTCGCTGGTAATGAAGAAGCCAACGTCAAATTCTGGCGGCACTATGTCAAGAGAGTTCTCCAAAAAGTTCAGAGCTTTCAACAACGTATCTCTACTGGCATTTACGACACTCAGCTCATTGGGTGATGTCATGTTGCCATTGGTAAGAAGCGGAGACTTTAAGTCTTTCATGCAAGCCTATGGTCAACTTCTAACAGACCCAGATTATAAAAAGGCTATTCATGATGTCGGTGTATCTATGGAGAATATCATTCACGAGCGAATGATTTACATGTATGGCGCACCAGATAATAAGATGTCTCAAGCCTTCTTTAACTTTACAGGTCTTACTGGTTGGACAAACCAACAAAGAAATATTGCTGGTATGGTTGGGTTCAACAGCTTCAAAGCTATGCAGTCAAAAGCAAGAAAGAACTTTGACCCGAACAAGCCAGTGACAGAGCAGAATACACAGTACCGTACTGCGCACAGATATTTGACTCGATATGGTATGCAAGAGTTTTTGCCTAGCGGATCTAAAAATAAGATTGCGTTAGACAAAGAGCATCTTAGCGATCCTGATGTAAGGACTGGGATAATTAAGTTCGCTGATGACACAATCTTTCAGCCGAACCCTAATGACATGCCCATGTTCACAAACAATCCGTTTGGTGCGTTGGCGTTCCAGCTCAAGTCTTTCCCACTCATGATGACCAGACTTAGTGGTTACGTGATAGACGAGATGAAACAGGGTAACTTTAAACCCGCTATGTATTTCGTTACCGCAGGGCCGGGAATGGGTATGGTCGCGTTAGGCGCAAAAGACGTTGTCCAGTTCCGAGGTGGAGAAGATGAGCAAAGCCCAGATCTCAGAACCAGAAACATGGGCAAGTTTGCTGAATACCTTGGCTACGACGAGAAGACTTACGGGGATGCCGATGATTTCTTAGGCTGGTATTTCGAGGGACTCATCCAGATGGGTGGTCTTGGTTTGCTTGCAGACTTACTGCACTCAACAGTTTCTCAGGTTGACAATGGAT
>TARA_B100001057_G_scaffold249298_1_pt1 | contig 34493 bp, 34 predicted proteins | sample TARA_B100001057 | Tara Oceans TARA_B100001057 (sample SAMEA2621839) | marine metagenome | biome: marine biome (ENVO:00000447); feature: surface water layer (ENVO:00002042); material: "saline water (ENVO:00002010), including plankton (ENVO:xxxxxxxx)" | depth 5 m | reverse complement strand
AAAAAAAATTATGGCAAAACTTAGAGATAACTTAGGAGATAATCTTTTACCAAATATTGTTTCGATACCTGGAATAATTGGCGCTGTTTTAGTTGAGAATAATTTATCTGTTGTCAACGAGGGGCGAAGGGCTCAGGGCATGGAAATTCCGGAGAATGAAACACCTGAATGGATTATCCTTATTGAAGCACAAGATAACAAAGTCTTATCACATTACGCAAACAAACTGATTGAGGCAGGGTTATCTGAGTTTGAATTAGAACCTTCCGATATCAATATAGGCGTTTACAATTTGATGTTTGGAAATAATCGATAGGATTTTGAAAGAATATAAGCAGCATTACAATTTTCAAATTAGGTATAAACCCCAATGACACTTCGCTTTTCTGTGAGCTCAATAGATGGCGCCGCTAGATGTGGAAAATTAAAAACCGCTCATGGCGTGATAAATACCCCTGCCTTCATGCCTGTTGGAACAGCAGCCACTGTAAAAGCAATGTTACCAGAATCTGTAAAGGCTACTGGGGCGGAAATTATACTTGGAAATACATATCACTTGATGTTGAGACCTGGTGCAAAGCGAATTGAGGAATTTGGGGGTTTACATGATTTTATGAGCTGGCCGGGACCAATCCTGACCGACTCTGGTGGTTATCAGGTGATGTCGTTAGCTACATTAAGGAAGATTGATGAAGATGGTGTGAGGTTTCGAAGCCACATCGACGGGTCTTATTATAAGCTCACTCCCGAAAGCTCGATTGAAATACAAAGAAGCTTGGATGCGGATATTACGATGGCTTTTGATGAATGCACGCCTTACCCCGTTGCAGAGACGATAGCAGAGGAATCCATGTTAATGTCAATGCGTTGGGCGGAGCGCTCTAAAAAAGTATTCAAACAGAAAAAAGGATATGGTCTTTTTGGAATTGTTCAAGGAAGCACTTTTGAAAAACTTCGATTAAATTCGGTCGATGCCCTTACAGAAATTGGATTTGATGGTTACGCTATCGGGGGGTTGGCGGTTGGCGAAGGACATCAGGAGATGACCCGAATTCTTGATATAACAACATCAGTTCTGCCGGAAAACAAACCACGATACCTAATGGGTGTGGGAAAACCGATAGATTTAGTGGCGGGTGTTATGAGGGGGGTGGATATGTTTGATTGTGTGCTCCCAACTCGATCGGGTAGGACAGGGCAAGCATTTACAAGAAATGGCCAGATTAATATAAGAAATGCTCGGCACTCTGCGGATCCAAGGCCGTTAGATGAGCTTTGTGAGTGTCCCGCTTGTAATGGTTTTAGCCGTGGGTACTTGCATCACTTGGTGAAGTCGGGTGAAATCCTTGGAGCAATGTTATTAACTTGGCATAATCTTCACTATTATCAGGAATTGATGAACGGTTTAAGGCAGGCGATATCCATAAACAAATTGGACAATTTTGTTCAATCGTTCATGGAGATGCAAACAAAAGGAGATATAAAAGTAATCTAGAGACTATAAGGCTCTTTGCTTTACTTAAGCATCAACTGAAGGGGATAAATGAAAGAGCGTATAAGAACGAAAGCCAAAGAAGAGGGATTCGATGCCATAGGTTTTGCTCAAGCTGAGATGGGTTTTCGCGAAAAAGCACGGCTCGAAGCATTCGTCTCCATGGGACAGCATGGGGATATGACATGGATGTCAGATCACCTCGAAAGAAGAAAAGATCCCCGTACATTGTGGCCAGATGTCCGTTCCGTTATTGCTGTTGCAATGAACTATGGACCTAAAGTCAATCCTTTAGATGACTTGAGATCTATTAATAGAGCGAATATCTCCGTCTACGCCAGAAATAGGGACTACCACAACGTTATAAAAAAACGATTGAAAAAACTGGGAAGATGGTTAGGCAAAGAGTTCGACTGTGATTTAAAGGTTTTCGTTGATACTGCTCCCATATTAGAAAAGCCACTTGGTCAGGCTGCCGGAATAGGTTGGCAAGGTAAACACTCCAACCTTGTTAATCAAAGCTTTGGTTCTTGGTTATTTCTGGGTGAAATTTTTACTACTTTAGAATTAGACCCAGATGAAATGGAACGAGATCGCTGCGGATCTTGCACGAAATGCATTGATATCTGTCCTACTAAGGCTTTTCCAGAACCGTATATGCTTGATGCTAGTCGATGTATTTCCTATCTTACAATCGAACACAAGGGTCATATACCTCTCGAATATCGGGAGAAAATGGGGAACCGTATTTATGGCTGTGATGATTGTTTGGCGATCTGCCCGTGGAACAAGTTTTCAAAGATGGCTAGTGAAGCTGCGTTCATCCCTAGAGAGGATCTAAATTTACCGCTTTTAGAGGACTTTCTTAGCCTCGATGACTCCTCATTCAGAGAAAAATTTAGTGGTTCCCCCATCAAGCGTATTGGTCGGGATAGATTCATTCGCAATGTTTTAATTGCGTTGGGTAATTCTTCGATTAAAGCCCCATCAATTGATTTGTTAAATTTATTGAATGACCCATCTTGTATCGTGCGCGCGATGTGTGTCTGGGCATTAGGAAGAATTTTACCCATTAATAAAATGAAAGAATTATCAGTCCAGCATCTTAAATTAGAAATGGATAAAACTGTTCGTGAAGAATGGCATCTGGCTTTAAACGTTAATAATAATTCAGATAGCTCCGTCAATCTTGGATCAAGAGGTTTCTTATGAAGTCTGAAGAATTTCGCAAAAATGGACATGCGTTGGTCGATTGGATGGCTGATTATATGGACACTGTTGAAAATTTTGACGTTCGATCCCAAGTCAGCCCTGGAGATATTTTGTCAGTCCTTGATGACGAGCCCCCATTTGAAGGCGAGCCGATGGAAGATATTTTCGACGATTTCAAGGAAAAAATTATTCCAGGCATGACCCACTGGCAACACCCAAGCTTTTTTGCCTACTTTCCGGCCAATTCCAGTCCTCCATCCGTACTTGCGGAGATGTTGACTTCCACATTAGGTGCTCAATGCATGTTGTGGCAGACTAGCCCTGCTGCTACTGAAATGGAAACGCGAATAACCGGCTGGTTGCAAAAGATGACAGGTCTGCCAACTGATTTGCACGGCGTGATTCAGGACTCTGCTTCAAGTGCTACATTATGTGCTCTATTGACCGCGCGGGAAAAAGCTACTGACTGGCGAACCAATAAAGAGGGGATGAACTCGTTGTCATCATCACTGATAGTGTATACTTCGGAAGAGGCACACTCTTCCACAGAAAAGGGTGCAAAGATCGCAGGCTTTGGCAAAGATAGCGTCCGACTTATCCGTACGAACAATAACTTTGAGATGTGTCCTGAAACGCTGAGGCGCGCCGTCATAGAGGATATATCGAATGGACATATCCCTGCATGTGTAGTTGCATCAATGGGTACCACGGGCGTCGGCGCTACCGATCCCCTGAAGGCTATTGGTCAACTCTGCAAAGAATATGAAATTTTTTTGCATGTTGATGCTGCGTGGGCTGGCTCTGCTCTAATCTTGCCGGAAGAACGATGGATGGCAGAGGGAATTGAAATGGCAGATAGTATTGTTTTCAATCCACATAAATGGCTATTAACGAATTTTGATTGTTCAGCACATTATGTAAAACAACCGGAATTGCTTATTCGTACTCTATCAATCCTTCCGGAATATCTAAAAAGTAGAGAACAAGACCATGTGATTGACTATCGAGATTGGAGCGTTCCTCTGGGGCGGCGGTTTAGGGCCTTAAAGCTATGGTTTGTTATACGCTCTTATGGTGTTAAAGGTCTTCAGGAGATCATCCGAAATCATATTAAATTGGCCGAATACGCAGCTGCTTGGATAGATAAAGATCCTGAGTTTGAATTGGTATCACCAAGGTCTTTATCCTTATTAAATTTTAGGTTTCGACCGAAAAATATTATAAAATCTGCGGATATTGATCTTTTAAATGAAGATCTATTGAATCGATTAAACGATAGCGGTCGCGTTTACTTTACTCAAAATCGAGTTCGGGGGAAGTTTACTATTCGTTGGTCGATTGGACAGACTAATACCCAGCTTAAACACGTAAAAAATGCATGGTCACTTATAAAAAGGGTGTCAAGTAATCTTAATCAAATCGATTCAGTCACAATTAATCGCAACTAACTCGTTGGAACAGTTCCTTCAGGCAGGTTCTCTATATGTTGGCAAATATCACCTGGTCTTGTGAGCCAAATACGATCTTTATATTTTAAAATATGTTCCAAAGCTCGTCGAAGTTGTCTTATTCTGTAAGGTCGTCCAACCACAAAAGGATGCAATGATATTGGGCACACCAAAGGATGCCCGTCACGCTTAGTCTGTTCCAACATTTCATCGAAATTATCAATCAACATGTCAGTGAATTCAGAAGACGTGTATCTATACCAAACGATACCACGATTATCGTTTGCCTCGACTGGATAAGGCATGGATAATATTTTTCCTCCTCTGGTTTTAATCCAAATCGGCTGATCATCCATAGTCCAATCCATCACGTAGCGATAGCCTGCTTCTTGCAAAAGGTCCATAGTGGTCTCACTATTGGATAACCAGGGGCTCATCCAACCGGTAGGAGCTTTTCCTTCATGTTTTGTTATTGTGGCGGTGCATTCAGCTATAAGACTTTTTTCTTTCTGCTCTGATAAACCTCCTTGCTCTTCCGAGTTCGTGTAACCATGGCCTAAGAATTCATCATTTCGGCTGCGAATACGTTCTGGGATATCCGGGCATTCATCGTATATTGCAGTATTGATTTGATGCTGCACGGGGATTTGCAAATCATCAAACATATCCATTAAGCGCCAAAACCCTATTCTATTACCGTAGTCTCTCCATGAGAATATGCTATGGCTCATAGCTTGCTCCGGCGGTGCTATTGCTGCTCCTTTCCCTTCTCCATAGCTGAAGGCTTCGATATTCATAGCTACATAAACTGCCAATTTTGTGCCGTTTGGCCATTCGTATTGAGCTCTATTGGGTAAGCTTGAGTAATTATATCTACCGTGAGTTTTTAACATCAGTGCCTCCTAAATTACTGATTTGGGTATTATTGCATGAATTCCCTTATTACCATTCACGATTTGGGTAACGCGTAAATCTGCTGTTAACGAACACAATGAATAAGCTTGAGCTTTGGATAAATTGGTGCGTTGGGTTATTAAGCCTATCATTTGGCGCAGTGCTTCCTTTGCGGCATCATCTAAATCTTCATCGAAGGCCATGGTGATTATATGTGTCTCGTTCTCCGCATATGGCAAAGTAATGCTCATGTCGTCTCGCACAGTAAGTCGAAAAGTGCCTTCTAATGCCGTTTCAATTGCGGTGACGCACACTTCTCCATCACCCTGACATCCGTGACCATCGCCAGCTGAGAAGTTTGCGCCATCAACAAAAATAGGCAGATAAAGGGTGGTTCCCGCTATCAATTCTTTATTATCCATATTTCCGCCATGAGCTCGGGGTTGAATCGAACTTATCATTCCCCATTGGGATGGTGGTGCACACCCCATCACCCCAAAAAAAGGCCTTAAGGGCAAGCGAGTTCCCCACGGTAGTTCACCTTCTTGAGCATCATTATCCAACCTGATTGTCATTTTAGTAGTTTCATGAAACTCACCGGGTAAGCCTCCTGAAAGTGGTCTGATAAAATTATAGCCCCAGTCCTGACGCAGCTTAATATCAATGATATCAACCTGAAGTACATGGTTGATTTTGGCAGCGTTTATCCTTATTGGGCCTGTTAATATATGACCAAGCATTTTTCGTGGCACATTGTCGTGGATTTCTAATAGCTCTGGTGGCACATAATACCCCGGACCTGGTAAAACATCTGCGCCGCCTGATACCGTCTCGATAGTTACGGTGTCGCCGGAGTCAACTTCTAATACTGGTTTAAGTTCTGAGTCAAAGTAACCCCAATGGACTGTTGAGGTAGATGCAACAAGACGATGTGCCTTTGCCAAAGAGTATCTCCTTTAATCAAAAATTAACCATTGTAGCAAGTTTTAATGTCGCTCTAGTTTGTATGGTTTTCGTTTAGTTTTCCATTTAATTTTTCACATAAGACGCGAGCGGTTCTGAATAATTTCCCTTCTTCGCCTCTTTTCCCAACCAACTGAACTCCTTGGGGTAAGTCGTCGACAGTTAGTAATGGTATAGACAGACATGGAACTCCCAAAAGCGTCCAAAGTCCATTAAAAACAGCGGAGCCGGTTGTCTCAAATCCACGTGGTGCCGGGCCGGGGGCGGACAAGCACAATATTGCATCATAATTTTCAAGAAGAACTTCGACTGACTGATAAATTAATTCCCGAGCCTCTAAAGCCGCCAAATATGCTCTTGCCGTAATGTCTTTGTTTGATTCTAGTCGAGTGCGTAACTTTTCGCTTAGTAAATGAGGATGAGTAGTTAGATATTTTCCATAGTAATGGGCATTTTCTGATGCGAATATTGCCGCGTGAAAATCAATGATATTATCAAAGGGATCCGGTAATGTTTCGTTCTCGCAGCATCGTCCTAATATCTCAGTCATTTTGATGATAGCGCTCTTTGAGGCTGGATGCGCTTCAGCCCACGCCGGTGTTTCCAAAAAAGCAAATTTTGGGGGGTGGTCTGAATATTTTAAATATTCCTTTTGGTAAGACGGAATACTCCCCGTGTAACTATGCCTGTCACTTGGGTCAGGTATCGAAATGCTATCTAAAATCAAAATCAAATCTTCAAGTGTTCTTCCGTAAACGCCGATAGTATCTAACGTATGGGATTGCAAAAACAAACCATTTCTAGGGATAAGCCCAAGCGTGGGTTTTAAACCAAAAACTCCATTGAAAGATGCAGGGCGAATAACAGAACCACCGGTTTGGGTTCCAAGCGCAAGAGGTATATGATAATCGGCTACACTTGCCCCGGAACCAGCCGACGAACCGCCCGGTGAATACTCTATGTTATGGGGATTACGGGTTTTGCTAGGATTTATATTCGCAAATTCAGTTGTTACTGTTTTACCCATTATAACAGCGCCGGCTCTTCGAAGCGCTGCAACACATAGGGCATCATGTTGTGGGCTTCTTCCCTCAAAAATAGGTGACCCATTTTCGGTTGGCATATCTTTGGTGTCAATTACATCTTTAATGCCAATTGGTATGCCATGTAGAGGGCCCAAACCTCTTCCGTCATTTTGATGCTTATCGGCTTTTTGAGCCTGCAGTATAGCCAGCTCCGTATTTATATATGACCAGGCTTGAATATCGTTTTCACGTTCGTTGATGTGAGAAAGACAATCCTTCATAAGTTCTTCGCTTGTGAATTCTTTATTTCTTATTCCTTCAGCAGCTTCAACCGCGGATAGTCTATTTAAATTTTTCACAAATCTACCTTTCCTACTTTACCCAAGAATTTTTTGTTTCATTAATTTTGCTGCAGCGTCTGGTGCTGTCAATATAGGTATATCGAGTTGTTCTGATACAGCGCTCCAAGCATTTGCCATCGAAAATTGGGCTAGCATTAGCACGTCACAGTCCTTTAATTCTTTTGCAGTATCAGCGATTAATCGATTGTGTTCGTCTACAAGCCCCTGTTTTAAAAAAGAAATGGCGTCTTTCACTAATGTCACATTTAGTGTTGCGGCGCTGTTTCTATTTTTTGCCATTTCATCAAATTCCTGGCTCATGACTTTTATACTATTTTGAAAAGTAACCAACATTCCGATATTTTTGCCTTGTTTCAAGGCCATCGAAAACATGGCTTCATTAGGTTTTAAAACCGGTATTTCGTGTTGTTTTGCCACGGCTTCTATTGCAGGTCCAAATGCTGAACAAGTGAACAATATTCCATCAGCGTCTATGGATAGGGCATAATCACCAAGCCTAAGAAACCGGCCCATCATTTTGCAATCTAAGGCATCAGACTTGGCCCTGTCCCTGCTCAGAGATTCGTCTAATATATTTATTGTTTCTACTTCTGGCCAATGGACTTCAAATGCCCTCATAATTGGGTTTATAGCCATCTCGATAGCATGGATTAAAACAATTCGAGGGGACATGTTCATTCTCCAGTTTAATCAAAAATGATAGTTTGCTAAGAATGCAACTGGACAAAATAAAATGCTATAAAATAATATCAGATATTAACATTTGGAGCGTGGTTTGACTAAAATTCTAGATAACCTTGATTTGCTTAAAGACAGAGTTAATCAAGACCTTTGCATGCTTCAGTATCCCCCCAAGGACTGGGTGAAACCGCGTGTTACTCCCGGTGGTGAGCCCATTAAGGATGTAGTTGTTATTGGAGGTGGAATGTGCGGTCTCGTAGCAAACTTTGCGTTACTTAGGGCTGGTATCAAAAATATAAGAACCTTTGATCTTCAGGAGAAGGGGAGAGAAGGACCGTGGGTCAACTATGCTCGGATGGAAACCTTGAGATCCCCAAAAACTCTTGCGGGACCTGCTTTGGGTATACCCTGTCTTACTTTCCAATCTTGGTATGAGACTCAATGGGGTAAAGCGTCATGGGAGGCGTTGGGGAAAATACCCACTTTGATGTGGATGGATTATTTGATTTGGTATCGCAAGGTTTTAAATCTGAATATCGAAAATGAGACGGAGGTCATTAATATTACTCCGTTGACGCATTCATTTGAAATTATGACAAAGCATAAAGGAATTACCGAACTGGTTTATGCTCGTAAAATAGTTCTTGCCACTGGACGCGAAGGAATGGCTGAACCCAGGGTTCCGAAACCACTAGAACCGTTCCGAGGAGTTTGTTGTAAACATAGCTCTGAGAAAATTGATTTCCAATCAATGGCAGGCAAGGATATCGGCGTAATTGGTATTAGTGCATCTGCTGTTGATAATGCTGCGTCAGCACTCGAGGCAGGTGCTAATAATGTCTTTTTATTTGTACGCTCCCCTACAATACCCCGGATTAATAAAATGAAAAGCGCAGGATATCCAGGGTTCACACATGGATTTCCGGCATTACCGATTGCGGATAGGTTAAGTTTGCTGTCCTACGTTTTTAAATATCGAATTGCACCTCCCAGAGATTCTGTTTTGCGTGTTTGGCAGCATCCGAACGTGCACCTCTGTCTTGACTCGGAAATTAATAAAGCAGAAAAGTCGGGAGAGAAAATGCATATTTTTACGAATTCGGAAAAATATGTTTTGGATAATATTGTATTAGGGACCGGATTTAAAATTAATGTTACGTCTCCCAAATATTTAAGCAAGTTTTCAGACAAAATACGGACATTCAGAGATACTATTTCAGCTCAAGAACAATATTTTGATGAGTTCCTAGATTTCCCAGACCTCGGCAATAGTTTTCAATTACAGGAAAAATCTATTGGTGAAGCGGAATACTTAAAGGACTTGCATGAATTTACATTTGCAGCCACGGTTAGTCATGGAAATGTGAGTGGTGATATTCCCGCGGTTACTGATGGAGCAGAAAGGTTAGCCCGTTCAATCGCGTCGGATATCTTTGTAGAAGATTATCCACATCATTTCTCCGAACTTTGCGGCTATGAGGAACCAGAGTTATTCGGGGATGAAATTCCTCAGAATAAGTATTGGATGCCAGATGTCTAATCAACTGGAAAGTTATTTTTAGGAAATTTTTGTGGATTAAAAAATGGATACATATAAGGACGCAATTTTCATAGATGGTTTGGTGATATCCAAGTTTTCGAGAGCTGTTTTTGAAGATATGAAAAAGGGTGGGATAACGGCAGCCAATTGCACCTGTAGCGTTTGGCATAATTTCCAAGATACGATGTCTAATATAGCGAAATGGAAATATTGGTTTCGCGAGTGGGATGACATCCTCCTCCAGGTCCATGATGTCAAAGATATTGAGCAGGCCAAAGCAGATGGAAAAGTAGGAATTATTCTTGGCTGGCAGAATACAAGTGGGATTGATAATGATCTTGATAATTTGATCCTTTTCCGAGACCTTGGAGTGCGGATCATTCAGTTAACTTATAATTCTCAGAATCTAGTTGGAGCTGGTTGCTGGGAAACTACCGATAGCGGCTTAACAGATTTTGGGCACGAAGTTGTCAGTGCAATGAATGATTTGGGAATATTGATTGATCTATCCCATGTTGGGCCTAAGACTAGCGATGACGCAATTAAGTATTCTAAACGCCCTGTTGCTTATACGCATTGCTGTCCAATGCTTAAACAACATGCCCGGAATAAGACAGACGAACAATTGCGTGCAATTGCTAAAGCAAATGGATTCGTAGGGTTCGCTAGTTATACTCCATTTCTTCCAAAGGGTGAAGACAGCACGCTGGCAGATTGTGTGTCTGCAATTGATTATATGATTAATATAGTAGGTGAGAACCGCGTTGGTATTGGAACGGATTGGGTTCAAGATCAAGACATTGATTTCTTCACTTACTTGTCATCTGACAAAGGTAAGGGTAAACCAACGTCGACACCACACAAGAAAGTTCCAAGTATGCCGCATGGTCTAGAGAGTCTGGGTAATTTTGGAAATTTCATTCCTGTAATGGAAGAAGCGGGTTGGTCGGAAGAAAAGATCCGAAAAATTTTAGGCGAAAATTGGGTCAAATTTTTAGGTGAAGTTTGGTCCTAACTTAAAACTTATTTTACCCAGAGTTCGACTGACGCCAGATATATTAAACGAGCGGATAGAAGAGAAAGAACAGATTTAAAAAGGATGATGAAAACCTTTTCGGGAATTTTGTCTAATATGAAACGACCAGTAAAAGTACCCAAAAAACCAGTCCCAACCATTGCCAAAATCAGGAAAAGCCATTCTGAAAAAGCGAAGCCAAGTAACCCAAAAACCACAATTTTGAGACCGTGTTGCAGCATTCCACAAATAGCATGAGTGCTAACTGCGGTCATCTTTCCTAGTATTTTTGGGGCCATAAATGCGCCTATCAATAATCCAGTTGCCCCTACGAACATGCTAGCAAATGTTGTCCCAATCCCAATGGGAATGAACGATTTTGGGTTTACATTCCTTTTCTCGGGCTTTGGACCCCAAACAATCCAAATTACGAAAACACCCAATACTAATCTCAGTATATCTTTTGGGAGTGCTATCACGACTTGAGAGGCGATGGCTGCACCCACTAAAGATCCAACAAAGAAATATATGAATATTTTCCAGTTAAGGTGATCGCGCATTAACCACGCCCGGCCACCGTTTGAGCCCATTTGAACCGCACCATGCACAGGTATTACTGAAATTATAGGCATTATTGACGCCATTGCCATTAGCATCATAACACCACCACCGATACCAACCGTGGCGGTAACGGCGGATGTGAAATAACTAAAGATAATTAGTCCAACCGCTTCTACGGGCGTAAGGCTAACAGGAAAATAGTCCAGTAACAGTTCCATTTTTATTTCTTTTAATTCCGCATCAAGGTCAATAGTATCCGTCTAAACCGCCCGATAGAAAAGACTGTTTAAGTTCTAGAGAGTTTTATATACTGGTTTTGTGTCTTAAACAAAGGAATACAAAATGACGAAAGATTTGTCCCACACAGGAATAGACAGTCTAGACTCCGCAGCTTTGGATCTATTATTTGGAAATGCTCGTACTTACAATGTTTGGCAAGACCGTACTGTGTCGGAGGCAGTGTTGAGACGATTATTCGATTTGATGAAAATGGCTCCAACAAGTATGAATATTTCCCCGGCGCGCATCATTTTTGTCAAGACTGAACAGGGCAAAGAGAAGTTAAAACCTGCCTTGGTTTCGGGAAATTTAGAGAAGACTATGACAGCTCCTGTATGCGCGATCATTGGCCATGATCTTGATTGCTGGAAGCAACTGCCAAAATTATTTCCCTTTAAAGATATGAGTAGCCTATTTAGTAATAATTCTGATTTTGTGTTAAGTACTGCATTCAGAAATTGCTCGATGCAAGGCGCATATCTGATCATGGCTGCAAGGGCACTCGGGCTTGATTGTGGTCCCATGTCTGGTTTTGATAACGATCTTGTCGATAAAGAATTCTTCTCCGGTACAGCTGTGAAGTCAAATTTTTTATGTAATATCGGTTATGGTCGAAAGGAAAAGTTATCCGATCGTGCTCCCCGCTTTAATTTTGAAGATGTTTGTCAAGTAATATAATTTTTAGCGTTAATTATTTAAGTATCAGACTTCTGTCCTTTTGATATTACGTATTTTAGCACGTAGACCCTAGCAGCACTCGAAAGGTTATTCGTTCGTCCCACGTCGATCTCAGAGAGCAAATTATTAATGGAAACGCCTTTATGCGTGGCAATATCCTTTAGGATATCCCAGAATTCAGTTTCGATTGAAATACTGGTTGCGTGGCCAGATACCATGACGGACCGCTTCAGAATTTCCCCACGTTTTACCATTTAATTTTCCCGATAAAATTCGGCTACTAGTTCGACATGTGGCGACCAAAGAAATTGATCTATGGAGGTGATTTTTTTTAATTGATAGCCGCCGGCTACTAAAATTTGGCTGTCTCGTGCAAACGTGTTTGGATTACATGATACCGCCACCACTGTGGCAGGGCCATTTTTGACTATTTCCTCTGCCTGTTTTTTAGCTCCTGAGCGAGGTGGATCAAATACCACTGCGTCATACTTTGATAATTCATCTGCTGGCAAGGGATTTTTTAATAGATCACGAGTTTCAACTGATATTTTGCTATCAATAGCAGCTTTGATAGTGCCTTTTTTGAGAGCGTCGGCGGCAAATGGGTCACCTTCGACAGCATGGACAGTCGCCTGATGATGTAATGGTATAGTCAAGGTTCCACACCCAGAAAATAGTTCTAGAATTGTTTTTGCACCAGTCACACCCAACAAGACTGCTTCAGTAATTGACTGTGTTCCCAGTTTAGTTGCTTGAAGGAAAGCCCCGGGAGGTGGCGATATCTTCACCCCCGAAAATTCTATCTGCGGCGTTCTTTTCTTGATAATAGGTATGATGTCAGTAGCTGATGCAATTTTCATCGATATTCGAGACAAATTATGAGCATGAGCTAATTTGTTAAAAGCTTCTAATCCCTCTAATGAAGGCTCGGATCGCAGATAAATCAAAATATCCAAACCATTGTCGAGCTTATTGATGCTAATCCTTGAGTTTTCTCCTATTGCTAAAAATAAATGAGTAATAGGGCGGAGAGCATTACTCAAATTTATGATTTCTGGATCTAATACGTCGCAACTCTGAATATCAACAATTCTATGACTGTCTCGCTCGTGAAATCCTAAAACTGATTTTGTTTCAAATCGTTTTATAGATATATCTGCCCGTCTTCGTGCCCGCGGCTCCGATGGTATCAACTTAGAGAAGACGGTGTCGGGAGACGTAACTGTTTTAGTGACATTTTTGATGCGATTTATCTTCCATTCTTGATAAGAAACAGTATTCCAGTGCTGAAGAGAACAACCTCCACATATCCCAAAATATGTGCATGGTGCTGCGACTCTTTCAGCAGAGGTTTTTGTGACTTCCAAAAGTTGTCCAAAAATACCTTCTGCTGTTTTGAAAATAGGACGCGTGATGATTTGTTCCCCGGGTAGGGTGCCGGGAATAAAATAAGACTGATTTTCTTTCATTTTATTGTTGTTTTTGGAAGATGAATTATTGGATATTCCATCACCTTTACCGCCTATACGATCGATAACTAATTCTATTGTGGCAGTATGGCTAGGAAAACGCTTATTCGTTTTTTTATTCTGTTTCCGGCGTTTATTCATCTTAAAGAGTGATCAATACTCTGTATTTCTAGAACAATCATGAGGATTTTCGGACCGGAAAAATTTCTGGGTTCACACTGGGAAAAAATGCTAACATAGACGTCGCGTTGTCTCCAATGTTTCGAATTTCATGATGAAGCCTGCTTGGAAGTAAAATAGAAGAAGTTCCATTTAGGTCGGCGTTTATCTCATAGGTATCTCCATCTAAAATGACGCTGATTTTCCCGCTCGCAAAAGTGATAGTCTCTTCCACCAGGTGGTAATGCATTGGGATGACATCCCCCGGTTGCAGGGGTTGTTCCCATAACTCGCATGCACCAGATCCAGTGCTTTGTGTGATAATCCTCGCAATTGGAAGGTTTGAATTTTTCGATATGAAAACATCGGCTTGGTTGTGAATCCGAACAGCCAAAACAAGCTCCTTTTTATTTTTAGTTAAAACTTTCTGTCGTTCTTAGGAGCGTGGTGTATTTTCTTCGATGAAGAATCACCAAAAAGTGTCTGTATTTTATGGACTATCCTAATAACGATAATTTTCCCCTTTGAATGGTCCCTGCGGTGTTACGCCAATATAACTCGCTTGTTCCTCGCTCATTTTCGTAAGCTTTGCGCCGACTCTTGCCAGGTGCAGCTCTGCAACTTTTTCGTCAAGAGCTTTAGGCAGAACATAAACTTCGTTCTTATACTTCCCAACATTTGCCCAGAGTTCTATTTGCGCCAAAACTTGGTTGGTAAATGATGCGCTCATAACAAAACTTGGATGACCTGTAGCGCATCCAAGATTTACCAAACGCCCCTCCGCTAGGAGCAATATTCTTTTTCCATCAGGAAATTCTACCTCATCAACCTGTGGTTTTACGGGATGCCACTTAAAGTTTCGAAGGGCATCAACCTGTATCTCTGTGTCAAAATGGCCAATATTACAAACTATCGCTCTATCTTTCATTTCTCGCATATGATCGATAGAAATTATATCTTTGTTTCCTGTTGCTGTGACAAAAATATCAGCTTTCGATGCATATTCATCCATGGTGGCAACTTCATATCCCTCCATAGCGGCTTGAAGTGCGCAGATTGGATCAACTTCAGTTACAATGACTCGGGCTCCTCCGTTTCTTAAACTGGACGCGGAACCCTTTCCAACATCCCCATATCCGTTCACAACTGCTACCTTACCCGAAAGCATCACATCCGTTGCTCTCCGTATTCCATCGGTAAGGCTTTCTCTACACCCATAAAGATTATCAAATTTTGACTTGGTCACACTGTCGTTGACGTTAAATGCAGGTAATTTTAAAGTTCCGGCTTCCTGCATTTCTACTAATCTGAGAACGCCAGTCGTGGTTTCTTCGGAGACTCCTCTAATTTCATCAAGTAGTTCTGGGTAATCTTCGTGAACTATTTTGGTTAGATCTCCCCCGTCATCCAGTAACATATTTGGTTTCCAACCATTAGGCGCCTCTATCGTCTGTTTTATGCACCATTCGTATTCCTCTTCGGTCTCACCTTTCCAAGCAAATACTGGGACCCCTGTTGCCGCTATTTCTGCGGCTGCATGATCTTGGGTCGAAAAAATGTTACAGGAACTCCATCTTACTTCTGCGCCTAGATGGGTTAGAGTTTCAATTAATACGGCTGTCTGAATAGTCATATGAAGGCAGCCGATGATTCTAGCGCCTTTTAGTGGCCTCGAGGCTCCATACTCTTCTCTAACTGCCATCAGACCTGGCATCTCTGTTTCAGCTATTTTTATTTCGCGGCGCCCCCACTCGGCAAGAGATATATCAGCTACTTTATAATCGGAGAATTCAGTCATTTTTTACTATCCACAACAAGCTCTATAATTATACAAATCTTTATTCAGGGTGGCATATAGCAGTCCCTTTGAACGGGAGCAAGTAATTGAGCATCGATATCTAGTTTAATGCTTTATTTATTAGGCACTCACTACTGGAGGGCTTTTCCTAATCATAGTATTGCCGCAGGCGTTCTTCAACAAGAGTCATCTCTTCTATGCTGGCATTTGCAAATGCAAATCTAAGGAAATGTTCTTGATTAGGACCAAAAAATGTTCCTGGGAGGCAAAGGATGTTCGCTTGTTTTGCCAATTTTTTTGCAACTTGGCGCGCCGATAGCTCAACGAATGGATGCTTGATATAAGCGAAATAGGCACCGCAGCTCACAAGTTCAAAATTTAATCCTTTAGATTGAAATAATCCTTGAACAAAATCACATCGGTCTTTGATGATCTTTTGTTTTTCAGATACCCAGTTGGATAAATTGGCGAGACCAAATAATGCGGCGTCTTGTGAAATTCGTGGTGCACAAATAGCGAGGGTGTCCATGATTTTGGTGATGGACTTGATTGTTTTATCGCCCGCAATTATCGAGCCAACGCGATATCCAGTTAAGCTAAATACTTTAGAAAAACTATAGATTTGAATGAAGGTTTCCTCCCATTGTTTTTTTTGAAATAAATAATGTGGTTGAATGCTGCCTAAAAAATCCTTGTAGGTTTCGTCAATAATTAAAGCAATTTTCTTGTCGCGAGCTAATTCGTAAAAGCTTGTAATTATATCGGGGGGATAGATAGCCCCAGTTGGATTGTTTGGAGATATTAATACTATTGCCTTAGTTTTTTTTGTTATGAGCCGTTCGGCATCTAGCGGGTTAGGAATGCCATTTTGGTCAGGTTTAAACGGCATCAGTTTCGCTTTTATACCAAGCATTTCTAACCACATTAAATGATTAAAATAGTATGGCTCGGGAAGTATTATTTCGTCACCTGCTTTCGCTAAAGCCATAATAGTAAGGCAATATGCTTGATTACAGCCAGAGGAGATTAAGACATTATTTAATGAGGTGTTGCCATTATAAACTTTATTCATGTGTGTGGATAATGATGATCGAAGCTCAGGTATCCCCTCAATTTCTGTATACTGTGCTGTTTGAAACAATTTGGTTCGTGTAGCGAGGTGTTCTTGCAAGCTTTGGGCTGGGGGGTAACTAGGTACAGCTTGTGCTAAATTAATTAGAGGTTTTTCTTCAGAAAAACTTCGGCCAGATATCCATGATTGCGCTTCTGCTATTGGAGGTTCGATAGCATTAATGATGTTGGAGTTTATAAACATATTGATAACCAAGTCCTATTGATAACTAGAATTTTTTCCAACCATTATCCTAGAGGGAGTTTTACCATACACCCAGTCTTTAGAGATTCGGTAACAGCATCAGTCCATTCCATATATTTTACTGCGGTATAAAAATCTGTATGCGAGATTTTTTCGTTTCCACGAATAGCATTTATAAATTCTTCTTCCACCCGCCATTTCCCCCTATCTTTGTCGTTAACCACAATTTTTTCGAGGCCATCAGAGCCAATATAGCCTGCATGGAGTTCCTTTTCCTCTCCCTTTGCTTGGACTAGTCTAAGTGTCCCTTTTGTCCCGCAAAGATAAATATCTACTTCATTTTCTAAACTGCCAATTACGGAAGAAATATTTAAACGCATTTGTCCTCCCTGTTCAAAAGTCCCAATAATATCAATGTGATCGGGAATGGATGTTGGGACCCGATTTCTATCAGCATTTAGGCGGTGTGATACTATGGATCTTCCTACAGCAAATACGCTGTTTGCTGGCCCGACCCACCTCATGATTGCTTCATACCAGATGCCCATATTCATAATATTATTACCTGAAAAATTACGATTATGTCGCCAATGTAGGTCAGAGGAAAAGTTTGGGTAATCAGCGCCAAAACTAACCCGTCCATCTAATGTTATTAAATCTCCGATGAAGTCGTCTGCGAGTAATTTTTTTATCGTAGTGTCAAATTCAAGAGTATGTGGCGCGGGAACAATTTGTGAGATAAGATCTGGATGATATAAGGAGGCATCTAACATTTTGTGTGCTTCGTTAGAATTAAGGGCCATTCGAGCCTCGCATAAGACATGCTTTCCATGATCAAGGGCCGCAATAGTGATAGGGCAGTGCATATTGGGCCAAGTGCCTATGCATACTGCGTCAATTCGATCGTCCTCAAGAATAACTCGCCAATTTTTTGCAGTTTCTGCAATATTGAATTCTTTGGCCACTTGTTCAGAAGATTGAGTAGATTGATTTGCGACGGATAGTAATTGTATACCATGTATTTTATTAAACCCGGGTATATGTCGAGATTTAGTGTTGCCTCCAGCTCCGATTAAACCCACTCGAATTTGTTCCATATCGTATCCCTTATGAACTGTCTAATATATGGCAGATAATTTTTAGAGGTCCTCATTAAAATCGTCGAGGAGCGCTGCGACTTTATCTTCATCTGTTTGATCGAGGATGGCAAAAGCACGTCGTGTTGCGGGGCCAGTCTTTAATACTCTGATACGTTGCTTAACCCGCGGAATACTCTGCCATGCCATTGAAAGTTCTCGAACCCCGAGTCCTATCAGTAGAGGTGCAAATCTTGGGTCTCCTGCAATTTCTCCACACACACTTGCCGGTTTGTTATTTCTTCTAGCCGCTTCGAGTGTGAACTGAATTAAACGAAGCACGGCTGGGTGCAGTGGATTAAATAGATTTGCTACTTGTTCATCTCCGCGATCGATGGCAAGGGTGTACATAGTTAAATCATTGGTGCCAATGGCAAAAAAATCAACTTCGTGTGCAAGGGAATCAGCAATGAGTGCCGCAGCTGGTATTTCGATCATAGCTCCCAATGGTGGCATTACTAGGTTCAAACTAGGATTACGCTTTTTTAATTTTACTATTAACCTATTCAATATTTGTTTGACTTGTCTGATTTGCTCGACACTTGAAATCATTGGAAGAAGTATCTTGAGCGGTCCATATTCACTTGCTCGCAAAATAGCGGTCAGTTGAACTTCAAATAATTTTTGCTCTTTAATGGATAGACGTACTGCCCTCAAACCCAGCATTGGGTTGGCACTCATTGAGTATTTGCGATCTAGCAGCGTTGGTAACTTATCGCCGCCAAGATCGAATGTCCTGATTGTAACCGGACGTCCCTGCATTCCCTCCACAATAGCTTTGAGCAACGTATATTGTTCTTCTTCATTCGGAAGGCTGTTTCGGTTTAAAAACATGAATTCGGTTCGAAGTAGACCTATGCCCTCAGCACCGGCATTTAGAGCACCATCGATATCTCGAGCAAGCTCTATATTTGCTTGCATGCTCACCCGAGTTTTATCTTGGGTTAGAGCTGGTAGGGACCTAAGGCGTGCTAGTTGTCTGTTTAGGCGCCTTCTGGCTTCTATTTTTCTACGGTATTCATTTAAGGTTTCCGGTGTGGGATCAAGAATTATTCTGCCATTTTCTCCATCCACTACCAAAGTTTGTCCTGATCTTATTGTTGTAAGGAGGTTTTGTGTCCCTAAAATAGCGGGAAGGTTCATTGAGCGAGCCATTATAGCTGTATGACTCTCAGAACCACCTTGTTGGGTCACAAATCCAGCTATTTTTAGGGGGTCAATCAATGCAGTGTCCGCGGGGCTCAATTCTTCAGCAATTAAAACAGAGCCCTCGGGAATTTGAGAAAAAGCCTGATACGGAGTTTGCATCAATTGTCTCAGAATTCGCGACCCAACATCATTAATATCTTGTAGGCGAGCTGATAAAAAAGGATCTTTAACTTGTGTGAAACCTTTTGCGATTTCATGGACAACTGTTTGAACTGCGGACTCGGCATTTATTCTTCGTTCTTCGATGACCGTTTCTATACCTATCACCATTCTCTTGGATGTTAACATCGCAGTGTGCGCATCTAGCAGAAGACGCAATTCGTCAGCGGTAGCATCGCTTAGTTTGTTAGTTTTGGCTTTGAGCCTAGTTATTTGTTTTTCGGCCCGTGAAACTGCCGTTCTGAAGCGTTTCTGTTCATTTTGAATGCTATTTTCGACTATCTTGTATTCTGGTAATTGACCTAGGCCAGACTGAATAACGTGAGCAGTTCCTATCGCTATTTCACTTGATACGCCAATACCATTAAGAAACTGTTCCTCTTTAATCGTTATCTTATCTTCGGCTTTCTCATTCTTCATAAAATTTGTTGTCCACTAGTTCTATAACCTTCTGCATTGCTCTTTCCGCATCTATCCCGGCCATACTTATATGAATAGAGGTGCCTTTGGAGGCTGCTAGCATCAGTAAACCCATAATTGAACTTCCTGAAACAGTTTCATTGTTTTTACTTACGGTAACTTCACAAGAAAAAGCGGCTATTGTTTCAGTGAATTTTGCAGCGGCACGTGCGTGAAGACCTCTTTGGTTCAAAATGGTTAAAACTTTTTCGATTTTAACAACTTTTTGATAATTCATCCGGTTGATCCTAGTACTTGCGATGCAACCATAATATATTTTTGCCCCGCTTCCCGGGCTTGTGCTACTGCCTCTGAAATAGTCTCGGTTGAACGAACACTGGCGAGTTTAATCAACATGGGAAGATTTACTCCAGCTATTATATCAATCTGTGCTTGTTCCATTATAGATATTGCCAGATTCGAAGGCGTTCCGCCAAACATATCTGTAAGTATAATAACACCTAGCCCTTTATCTACAAATTGCACCGAATTTAGGATGTCTTCTCGACGTTTTTCCATATCATCATCGGGGTCAATGGTAATAGTCGTTAGTTGATCCTGTGGACCTACAACATGCTCCATGACTTTAACAAGCTCTGTCGCTAAATTGCCGTGGGTCACTAAAACCACTCCTATCATGTCTTTAGAAGTATCATCGTTCATTATTTAGCTCCGGCTTCGAAATTGGTAAGTAAATGTTATTCAATCAAGTCGCGATGCTTCAAGGTAACTGTATAATTTTTCTGTTTTAACCAAGCATAGAGATGTTCTGCAACAAAAACCGATCGATGTTTGCCTCCTGTACAGCCAATAGCTATTGTAAGGTAACTTTTTCCTTCGTCTGCATAATAGGGGATTAGCGGATCTAAAAAATTCTCGAAACCGTGAATGAATATTGAAAACCTTGGATCGTTCTCTATGAAGTTTGCAACTTTTTTGTCCCTGCCATCTAACGCTCGAAGCTCGTCATTATAATGGGGATTTGATAGAAAACGAACATCAATTATAGTGTCGGACTCATTTGGCAGTCCGTTTCGAAAACCAAATGATAAAATACTAAGCGTAAGTTTGCTTCCTTTTTCAAGTCCAAGTCTTTCGTTCAATATTAAACTTAGCTGCGATAGTGTTAGGTGCGAAGTATCTATCATTAAATCCGCTTTTTTGCAGATCCCCGATAAAAGTTTCCTCTCTATTCTTATCCCGTCTATTACGGGTAAGCCATCCGAGAGGGGATGTTTGCGCCGTGTCTCTGTAAAACGCTTGATTAGTGTATCGTCATCGCAATCTAGGAATACAATAGATACAGAGAGGTTAGTAGAGGTAACCAAATTGGCGCTATCTAATAGTGTTTCTTCATCAAAATCTCTGGTTCTTACATCGATTCCTATCGCTATTTTAAGTTTCCTTTCTGATGTTGAATTTGAGCTACTGTGGCTTAGTAAAGCTGGTATGAAGCTAAGGGGTATATTATCGATGGCCTCAAAACCATAATCCTCCAATATTTTTAAGCATGTTGAACGTCCAGCACCTGACAGCCCGGTCACTAAGACCACATTCTGTTGAAATGGGTCTATTAGCTTTTTATCACTCATATCTATCTATCTCGATCCCATTTTTCCTTGCTAAGTTTATAGCAAGTTTAACCTTTAAATGTGCAGAAATCTCAAATGGTGCAAATTCGACTGCAGGCACTTTTATATCGAGGAAAGTGCACAGTTGCCAAACAGGCATTCGACTAGCTACATTACTCGGCAACATATTTAAAACCAATATTAGGGGCGCTTCTTTTTGCGCGATGGTATTTATTATGCCGATTCCTCGCACTTCCAAACTATTACGGATAGTTGGAGGGCTAGACATAAAAATATTATCGTTTCGACGTGTCAGGCAAACTTGATCGTCAGAGACTAATTGTGCTCCAAAGTTTATCATTCGTAATGCCAAATCAGATTTTCCGCTGCCAGGTGGACCTCGAAAAAGAACTCCATCACCATCTATTGAGACGGATGTGCCATGTACCTTCATTATAAATTTAGCTTTCTAAGTTTCTCTAGCTAGCTCTGTATCGGCCGTTTTAAAAGCTTTTGCTTTTGGTAATGCTATTATAAATCTAGCCCCGATTTTATGTTCATTTACAGAATAGATATTTTCAACCCAGATATCCCCGGAATGAATTTCCACAATTTGTTTGCAGATGGATAAGCCGAGACCGGAATGCGCCCCAAATTTCTCACTCGAAGGCCTTTCTGAATAAAAGCGATCAAAAATAGTATTTAATTTCGAGGGCGGTATTCCCCCTCCTTCATCTTCAACTGTAATATATACACTTTGTTGATCCGACTTACATCGAATAGTAATAGGTTTGTCTTTAGGTGAAAATGTCTCAGCATTATCGACTAGGTTTCTTATAACTTGAATTAGACGATTTTGATGTCCATTGATCAGGTATTGTCGATCAATATCATCAATTACTATGTCGAGTTTTTCAGGAGCAAATCTTTCTGAAGAAACAGATATATCAAAAAAATTTGAAACAAGTTGTTTGACGTCAATTATATTATATTCGTCACGGTTAAGTTCGGAATCAAGACGCGACGCTTCAGATATATCACTCACCAACCTATCCATACGCTGGACGTCATCAAGTATAACCCTAAAGAGTTTATCTCGCTTAGATTTGTCATCTATTTTACTGGCTGTCTCAACGGCACTTTGAATAGATGTCAATGGGTTCTTTATTTCATGAGAGACATCTGCAGCGAACCGCTCTATGGCATCCATTCTCTGCCAGAGGTTTTCTGTCATTTGTCTTAGAACTCTTGCTAAATCTCCTATTTCGTCATTCCTGTTAGAAAGATCTGGGATTACACGTTTTCTGTCCAATCGTGTTCTAATCAGTTCGGCTGAGTGCGCTAGTTTTTTTATGGGACTTGTAATGTAGCGCGAGACCAACCATGAGAAGAAACATGTGATAACGGATGCTAGGATCCAAATTCCTATAAGTTTAAGTTTTATGGCTCGGACAGAAAGTTCAATCTTTTTACCATCAATAGATAACAATAAGGCTCCCACGATTTGTTTGTATTTTTGGATTGGTACTGCAACGGTTAAAACTAAACCGCTACTCTTCTTTGCTTTGACGGTTTTCAACGATAGTCCTTGTAATGCTTGTAAAATTTCCGGAAATTCACTTGCTAGGTGCATTTTAGCTTCTTGTTGTATTTGGTAGTGTCTATAGCTGGGTAAAATATTGAATAAGTGTTCAAAAAATTCTTCGGCAAAAGATCGAAAAAAGTAATCTGTGCCGGGTGGTGCGAGTGGTTTAGTTTCAATCGGACTGAGGCTTCCACTCATGCTCATACTGTCAGCAAGTAAATTTCCTTTGTTATCAAAAATGCGTAAGCGAATGGGTAATCTCGGCGCAGTTCTATCAAGTATTCTCTGAACTAATTTTTTAGAAAGAAAGTGATAAGAATTTGTATTGTATATCACTGCAGTTTCACCAATTGCATTCGAAAATAAATCAGCCTGCTGGGATGTAGCCTCTAATTCTGATTGTATAAGGCTACTTTCATATTGGTCATAATAAAAAAACATTCCGATAAATAATAAAACAATGGCCAAAATGTTGATTGCGAGAATTCCAAGCGTGATAGATGAAAACCGTCGATCTTTTATTTCAGAGGAACGCCCCCCTAACCGCCTAGTTTTTTCGATCGGTGATACATTTGACATAAGCGTAGCTTTATCTTTTGAAATGACTCTATCAGCTTTTTTGCGAAATCATTGCTCTCGGTAACGATAACCTATTCCATAAAGGGTTTCTATATGATCGAACGTGGTGTCTACCGCTTTGAATTTTTTTCGCAATCTTTTAATATGGCTGTCGATAGTGCGATCATCTACATAGATTGTTTCACCATAGGCGGCATCCATTAGTTGATCTCTATTCTTTACGTGTCCGGGTCGTGTCGCCAGTGCTAACAGCAATAAAAACTCAGTAACTGTTAAATCAATATTATGTCCTTTCCACTGGCATAAATGCCTGGTTTTGTCTAGAAGAAGGTCCCCTCTATGCATATTACTTTTTGGTTCACGTTGGTCAGGGTTTTTGGAATTGTCGTTACGTCGGAGTATTGCCCTAATCCGTGCTAATAAAAGACGTTGTGAAAACGGTTTTGTAATGTAATCATCAGCACCTAAACCCAGTCCCAATATCTCATCTACTTCATCATCTTTTGAAGTGAGAAAAATAACAGGCATTGACGATAGATGGCGAATTGTTCTTAATAGTTCAATTCCATCCATTCTCGGCATTTTTATATCTAGTACTGCCAAATCTGGGATGTCGATTTTAAATTGTTGCAGAGCTTGTTCGCCGTCTTTGAACGTTTGTACATTGAAGTTTTCTGCCTCCAATGCCATCGATACAGAAGTAAGAATATTTTGATCATCATCTACTAAAGCAATTCTTGCGTTCACAATTCGGCACTCCCCATTGAGGTCAATACTGCAAGAAGAATTAAGCAAAACAATGTGGCAAGTTTAAGTCGAAATCTGGTTTTAGCCTAATAAAATAATAGTAACGATACAGTGGTATCCAGCATAGTTTAATGCATCATGACCCAGGTACTTGATTTTAAAAGGTTGGAAGAAATTTTTGCGAATCTTCCTCGTTTAAATTTTTATGAATCTATTTCAGCATCAAATCAGATAATTTTTCTTATAAAAACTACTGTTAATGAAAAGTTACATAGGCGCTACTCATTTGTCTTATATGTGATGAGGATTCTTAATTTCCATGAAACCTGCTAATGCGTTGTTTTAGACTGAAATATAGTCGAGAAATAAGATAAAAATAAATCGGATATCGAGTTTAGCGGAATGATTTGTGATACTTTTACGAAGTATTTTTACTTATCGGCTTGTAATATGTGGACATCACTCGATAACATACCCTTGTCCGTGAAATTAATGTTAGTCAGAAGCGATTCAAACGAGTAAAAGCAAAGTGTGAAGTTAAAAATATAAATCACAAAAATAAAATTATGATGGAGGAAGTAGTGGCAATAACTGGTGGAGCCGAGGAGGGCAAGCACCTAGAAAAGCATGGGTTGAAGAATCTAGGTGCCGTTCATTGGAATCTCAGTGCCTCTGCACTTTACCAAGAAGCTATAGCTAGGTGTGAGGGTACCATTACAGCCGGTGGGGCTTTAACTGTATCCACGGGTGTTCATACTGGACGTTCTCCTAAGGATAAGTTTATTGTCGACTCCCAAACCGTGCATGATCATATCGATTGGGGCCCGGTCAATAAACCAGTTAAACCCGAAACATTTGAACTTATTCACGAACGTATTACTGCATACTTGCAAGGCCGGGATATATTTGTTCAGGATTGTTTTGCTGGTGCCGATCCTGATTACAAATTAAACGTAAGAGTTATTACCGAGTCCGCTTGGGCAAATCTGTTTGCTCAAAACATGTTCATTCGCCCAACGGTAGAACAAAAAAGAGATTTTAATCCTGATTTCACAATCCTTCACGTTCCAGGTCTGCTTGCACGTGGCGCTGAGGATGGCCTCAACTCAGAAACATTTATAATGGTAGATTTCGAGAAAAAAATGGTTCTAATAGGCGGAACTAATTATGCGGGTGAAATAAAGAAATCTATTTTTGGAATTTTAAATTATTTATTGCCTGATAGCGATGTCATGCCTATGCATTGTTCCGCAAATGTGGGTGATAAGGGCGATGCCGCAATTTTCTTTGGTCTTTCGGGAACCGGAAAAACTACTTTATCAGCTGACAGTAGAAGAACGTTGATAGGTGATGATGAGCATGGTTGGTCAAACTCAGGTATCTTTAACTTTGAGGGTGGGTGTTATGCCAAGGTCATAGATTTATCGGCCACGGCGGAACCAGAGATATACTCCACGACTCATAGATTTGGTACAGTGCTTGAAAATGTGGTTTTTCATCCAAAAACTCGTGAATTAGACTTATTTGATAGATCCTTGACCGAAAACACGCGAGCTTGTTATCCACTAGATTTTATAGCTAACGCTAGCCCCAGTGGTGTGGCGGGACACCCAGATAATATCGTGCTGTTGACGGCTGATGCGTTTGGCGTTTTACCGCCCATTTCAAAATTAACACCAGAGCAAGCCATGTACCACTTTTTATCCGGTTACACGGCAAAAGTTGCTGGGACTGAAAAAGGTTTGGGAAATCAACCTGAGGCTACTTTTTCAACCTGTTTTGGCGCGCCATTTATGCCACGAAAGCCGACGGTTTATGGTGAGATGCTTCGAGACCGCTTGGCGAAGCATAAAGGGGCATGTTGGCTGGTCAATACTGGCTGGTCGGGAGGGTCTGCGGGTGACGGTGCTGAACGAATGAAGATAGCCCATACAAGGGCAATGCTACGTGCTGCCCTTGATGGCAGTTTGTCTTCAGTATCAATGAGTAATGATAATTGTTTTGGTTTGAACATTCCGGAGCAATGCCCAGAAGTGCCAGCAGATATACTACAACCCCGGAAAGCTTGGAACGATACTAAGAAGTATGATGCCGTTGCTTCTGATCTTTGTGGACGATTTTCTGGTAACTTTGAACAATTTGAAAAACAAGTTTCCAAAGAAATTTTAGCTGCCGGAATACATCGAAGTTAGTAATGTCCTCCCCGGATAAAAAATTTACTTTCTGATGCGGTTTTAAAATTTTATGTCTAGATAACTAGGTCCGCATTGGTTACTTTTTCTTTTTTAAACTGTTGGTTAAAGTAGTGAGTTAATTTAAGGTGGATAATTTATGTATGATCTTCTGTCGGGACTGAGGGTTATTGAAGGGTCGGCATTTGTCGCAGCTCCTCTAGGTGGGATGACGCTGGCCCAGTTGGGGGCTGAGGTAATTAGGTTTGATCCAGTCGGTGGGGGTATGGATCACAAGCGATGGCCGCTTGATAGTAAAGGAAATAGTCTCTATTGGGCCGGTCTAAATAAAGGCAAGAAATCCATTGCGGTCAATGCCCGTGAAATAGAGGGACGAGAACTTATAGAGGCTATTATTTGTCAACCTGGACCAGATAACGGTATTTTTTTGACTAACCATCCACCTGGCGGACCTTTCAGCTATGATAAATTAAAGTCGAAACGAGATGATTTAATTATGGTTAATGTTTTGGGAAGCTATGACGGCTCCCCAGCTGTAGATTATACTATTAATTGTGCTTTGGGCTTTCCATTTGCAACTGGACCACGCGGAATTGATAGACCCGTTAATCATTTGTTGCCTGCATGGGACCTTGTTACAGGAAGTATGGCCGCTACCGGCGTATTAGCAGCCGAGCGACAGCGAAGCAGAAGAGGAAGCGGTACTTTGGTCAAGTTAGCACTCTCAGATGTTGGTATCTGGGTAGCAAGTGCACTTGGCCATGTAGGGGAAGCATCATTATTAAACCAAAACCGAATGGCCGATGGTAACCATGTGTATGGAGCGTTTGGGCATGATTTTCTAACGTCAGACGGTAAACGTATAATGGTAACGGCGCTTACAAAAGCGCAATGGCGAAGACTCAAGACTGCCATGGGAATAACAAAATGTATCGTCGACCTTGAACGTGAGCAAAAATTAGATCTCGATAATGAAGGAGATCGTTACAAGGCGAGGGATAAAATTGTTTCACTTATTGAACCGTGGGTTGCTTCGCGCGACTATAGTACAAATAAAAAGATACTTGATGAAGCGGGAGTGCTATGGGGGCCATATCAAACCTTCACCGATTTGGTGAATTATGACGAGCGGTGTTCTATTAAAAATCCTTTAATAGAAATCGTTGAACAGCCAGAAATCGGCGTATATCCCTCTGCAGGCTTGCCTCTACGTTTTGAGAATTTACAAAATACGAAAATAAAGGCGGCACCAGTGCTGGGAGAAAATACGGACGAGGTGCTACTGGAGGTTTTGGGTATGCCCGAGCATACTCTTGCAGATTTACATGATAGAGGAATTATAGGAGGCGCGGTAACGACTGTTTAATTTGGTAAGAATAATGTTCAGTGCCTCCATGTGCTGCCGAGATGGCGTTTTTTAAGCCATTCGCCGAATACTTCCTCTGTATAAAAGCTTTCGATCCAATCAATCAACGTCGTGCCGTTATGATTTTCAGCAAAAAACTCTGGGAAATATTTAATCCATCTTTGATGTCTCTGGGGTAAATGGAGATATGGCCAGAATCTGGTTTGCTTATTTGCTTCGTCTAATCCTTGTTTCCCATATATTTGTAATAAATATAAACAACTTGCCAAAGTTGTCCGATCGGCACCTCCAGAACATTTAATAAGAATGGGAAACGGAGCCTTATCAAAGGCTTTGAGAAGATTTACTAGAGCCTCCTTTTGTGGCAAACGGCGAGAGTGTAATGGACTATCTATGTGAATAATTCCAAGACTTTCACAAATCTGCCTTTCAGGTTCATACCATGAAGATTTAGGATTAGCTCCACGAAGATTAATGATAGTTTTAATGCCGACGTGCTTTAGTAAAGGTGCGAAATACATCCCATACATCTGGGCCGATCGGTAAAGGCCACTATCTACATGATGCCAATTATGTGTGAGAGCTAGAAGTTGATTTTTTAGAGACAGTTTACACACTCCTAATTAGGGAGCCAAGTACTGGGGTCTGCCATATTTTGATCTCTGGTTTTTGAATTCTTCACCTCGTGGGTCCCGTTTGGTTCGTTTGGAGGGAACCAAATCCATGGAATCATTTTTTCGTCTGCATATTTGAGTTGGGCTTTTAATTTTCTGTCTTCATGGTACTGCTCTACGTTGAAGCCTCTAGAACGAAGTAAATCAGCGGTGTCTTTGATGAAGTCATATGAAGCATTCTGTGTATGCACCACAAGGATTTCTGTTGGTGTTTTCTGGGTAGCTTTAATTTTCCCTTCCTTCATCAATTTGGCGAATATACGCGTTAAGCCAATTGATATTCCTATTCCAGGAAGCTTTTTATTAACAAAATCTCCAACAAGATTATCATAACGACCGCCACCACAAATTGTTGGAAACTCCGGATAGTTTGTAAATCTCGATTCATATACTGTCCCTGTGTAGTAGGCTAACCCTCTGGCAATTGACATATCAACGAGAAAAGTACCGTTTTTATGTTTTTCAAGCTGCTGGATTACGAATTCTAATTCATTTAGCCCTTCGTTTAGTAAATCTGATTTTACGTCGAGATCTTTGATTCGATTGATAACAAGTTCACCCGAACCTTTGATTGTCGCTAAATTTAAAATTTTGTCGATGGTTGTAGCTGATAATTCAAGCTCATTGGAAAGCATTGTTGTTACGCCATCAGTACCAACCTTATCTAATTTATCTATAATCCTTATAATGTTGGTGGTATCAGAAACACCAAGCCCCAAATAAAAACCTTCCAAAATCTTGCGATTATTAACCTTAGTTGTGAGGGGGCCTGCATCAATTGCTTCAATTGCCTCATGCATTATTATTGGTATTTCAGCATCGAAATGAGGTGGAATTGGACGAGTATCGACTACATCTATGTCACACTGCAAAAACTCTCGAAACCTTCCATCCTGAGGGCGTTCACCACGCCATGCTTTCTGTATTTGGTACCGTTTAAATGGGAAGTTTAGTTGGTTCATATTCGCCGCAACATATCGAGCCATTGGTACGGTCATGTCATAATGAAGAGCATAACTTGGTTCAATTTCGTTATCGTTATCGCCTAACAAACGACCAATAGCGTATATCTCTTTATCTGTATCACCTTGTTTCAAAAGGACTTCGACGGGTTCTATGGAACGTGGTTCGATTGAGGTGAAACCATAGCTCTCGAACACCCCTCTTAACGAATCGATCCACTCTAACTCAACCAATCTATATTCGGGTAGCCATTCTGGAAATCCACTGATTGATCGGATCCGTTCTTTGGAATTGGTTTTTTTCGTTTCCGAGTTTGACATCAGAGTTTCACCAAAAAGTTTAAAATGAGAATTCAGAGTATTATAGAACTAACCTCCTTTATCCTCGAGCTAAATTTATTCCATTCCAATCGCGTGTTGGTAGAGAACCAGAAGTTCTTCTTGTTCAGCACGGTCTTGGTGGTCCATTTTCCTCAACCTAACTATTTGCCTCATGATTTTCGCATCAAAGCCATTACCCTTTGCATCAGCAAATATTTCACGGATATCTGCAGCGAGTGCAGATTTTTCTGCTTCTAAACGTTCTATTCTCTCTATGTAGGAGCGTAATTTTTCGCCCGCTATTCCACCAACTTCAGCCATTTTTTTCCTTACTAATCTATATTTTTCGCAATAGCTTTTCAGCGCAATAAAGACAATCACCATTGACGCCGAACATAACTACTTAAAGGAGATGCCAAAATCAATCTATAGAAATCTATAAATAAAAACTTTTATAATGCATGATCTAAGTTTTGATGAACTTAAAAAGATTTGGAATGTATATTTAATTGGATTATTCATTTCGTATTGGACGGTTGAGTAATTGCCTAATACTTGAACTCACGTCCGCATTTCCGGCAAGAATAGAACTTACAGAAAAGCAAATGGGTAAATCGATATTTAATTGGATAGCACGTTCAATAACAGGGTTGGCACTGTGGAAACCTTCAACAACTCCTTCCATGCGCTTTAGCGCGTCCTGCGACGAATATCCGGTTCCTAACAGTTCACCAAATTTATAATTACGTGATTTTCTGCTCGTGCAACTCAGCAAAAAATCTCCTAAACCTGATAACCCGGACAAGGTTTCTGTGTTGCCCCCGACCGCTGCGGCTAATCGAGCCGTTTCGGCTAGTCCACGCGTCACTATAGCGGCTCGCGTATTTTCTCCAAAACCTTGCCCAGATGCTATCCCACAGGCAATAGCAATTATATTTTTGACCGCGCCCCCAACTTGGGTTCCGATTATATCATCGCTTGTGTAGAGGCGAAAACTGGTAGAACTTAATTTTTCAGCCAAACGAGTTGCAAAGTCCTGATCTTGCATAGCAAACGTAGCAGCAGTTGGCCAACCGGTAATAACTTCGGATGCGAATGTTGGTCCAGAGAGTATGCCTATTCTTATATTGCTTAGAGTCTCGGCTAAAATTTCTGAGACAAGTTTCCCGGTTTTTAGCTCGAAACCCTTTGCACTACTAATCACTGGTTTGTTTGATTTTAGATATTGTTGAATTGTTCTACTGACATCCCTGACTTGTTGTGTTGGAACCGCTAATACAAGAATATCTTTTTCACATACGCTTTTTAAGTTTGTTGTGGCGACAATGTCGTTGTCAAGTTTTAGGCCCTTTAAATAAATTTTATTTTCATGGCGTTCATTGATGTCATTGATAGTTTCGGCGCTTCTTCCCCAGAGCATCACTTCGTTACCTGCTATACTAAACGCATGAGCTAATGCGCATCCCCATGCGCCCGAACCTATAATACCAACCGAGTTTGATGTCATTAGATCACTCAAATTAACTTGTTGTCACAGCTCATTTAATGGCCATCGAGGCCTTGGAGCAAAATCTAAATTAGTACAATGTCCCATCTTTAACTTTTCTAGACCCGCCCATGCTATCATAGCCGCATTGTCAGTACATAGGTTCAATGGCGGTGCGATAAAGTCCATATTATAGTCAGATGCGAGACTAGTCAGTCCATTTCTTATTTGCATATTCGCGGCTACTCCTCCAGCGGCGACGAATATTCCGTTACTCCCAATTTTTTCTTGAAATATAGAGATTGCATTTGCGCAACGGTCATTAAGTATTGATACGACTGTTTCTTGAAATGAAGCAGCTAGATCCGCTTGATTTTGTTTGGTGAGCTCAGGAAGATTATCCACTGTGTAACGAACAGCGGTCTTTAGTCCAGAGAAAGAGAAATCACATCCAGGCCTTCCGGCTAATGGTTTTGGAAAGTTATATGTTTTACCATCGCCGTTCAGAGCTATTTTTTCCAAAGCAGGTCCGCCGGGAAACCCTAAACCTAACAATTTTGCAGTCTTATCGAAGGCCTCGCCAATAGCATCGTCAATAGTAGAACCTAATAGTTCGTATTCCCCAACCCCTTTCACTGTCAAAAGTTGACAATGTCCACCAGAAGCTAGAAGTAATAAATAAGGAAAGTTTATATGATGCGTTAGGCGCGGGGTCAGGGCGTGTCCTTCTAGATGGTTTACAGCTATGAAGGGTAGATTATTGGCGAAGGCTAAAGCTTTACCAAAAGTGGTGCCTACAAGAACACCGCCAATTAAACCTGGCCCCCCCGTAGCAGCAATAGCTGACAAGTCGCTATAGGTAATTTGGGCAGACCTCATTGCTTCTTCTACAATCTGGTCAATTTTATCCACGTGAGCTCTGGCTGCTAGTTCTGGAACGACGCCGCCGTAGGGTCGATGCGTCTCGAATTGTGATGATATGACATTAGAAAGAATTTTTGAATCGTTTCTAACAACTGAAGCAGCAGTCTCGTCACAACTTGATTCAAGCCCAAGGACAATATATTCTTTTTTATCCCAAAGCGGATTTATCGATTTATTCTCGTTAATAGTCACATTCCTTCTTTCTTTATCCCACATTCCAGTCTACACAATTCCCGTATGGAATATAATAATATTAATTCTCGCATACGTATAGGAACGAGGGGATCAAAGCTTGCAATCGCTCAAGCGCGAGAGTTGCAAAACTATCTCAAATCGGCTCACGAGGATTTAATGGAATCGAGTGCTATTGAAGTGGTGGTAATCAAAACGACTGGCGATAACGTTCAGGACCGTCCGCTTGCAGAAATAGGTGGCAAAGGACTTTTTATGAAAGAAATCGAAGAAGCCTTGCTAAACAAAGAGATAGATTTAGCACTGCATTCTATGAAAGATGTAGAGACCGATCTGACTAAGGGAACAGGCCTAGCGTGTATTCTACCAAGAGAAGAGATTAATGATGCTTTTATTTCTAATAAAGCTCAAAATATAGATGAATTATCTTATGGGAGTATCGTTGGTACATCTTCAGTTAGACGGGCAGCGCTTTTAAAAAATAAACGCCCTGATCTTACAATTACTCTTTTCCGAGGGAATGTTGATACCAGGCTATCTAAATTGGATCGTGGAGATGTTGATGCTACATTTTTAGCCGTGGCTGGATTAAAAAGACTTGGCCTTGAGTCCAGGATTACAAAAATAATGTCTTTAGATGAAATGCCCCCAGCTGTAGCTCAGGGGGCTATTGGTGCCCAATGTAGGATGCCAAGAAATAAGTTGGACAATCAATTGTGGGAATGGTTAGAGGCCATAAACCATAGAGATAGCGAGATACGCGTAGAGGCTGAACGGTCGATGTTAAAAACACTTGATGGTTCTTGTCAGACGCCAATAGCAGGCTATGCTCAATTTAGTAACGATAGCGAATTAAACTTGATTGGCTATGTCGTTTCTCCAGATGGGGAAAGATTATATAAAGTGAAAGAGAGTGGCTCAAGATTGGATGCGGTTGCTGTCGGTCGTAAAGTTGGGGAACGCCTTAAGGCTAAAGCCGGTTCAGACTTGGTGCGTTAAATATGAAATGAAGATTCTACTAACCAGGCCAATTGAAGATTCTCAAAGGATTGCAAACGATCTAAAAGAGTTGAATATAAATTCTGTAATATCGCCATTACTTGAAATTCATAGAAAAAGGAACAAAGAGATTGACTATGAAAAATATCAATCTGTCCTGATAACAAGTAAGAATGCAGCATTTGGCCTTTGTGACGTAGCTATTAAAAAGTCATTGCCAATTTACTGCGTGGGTGATGAGACTTCGAGGTTTATTGCAAATCTTGGCTTTTCAAATGTCATTTCCGCATCGGGTGATGTGTCTGATCTAATAAAAATAACTGCGGAAAACTTAAATCCGTCAGAGGGTCCAATAGTTTATTTAAGTGGCCAGCATGTAAGACATAACATCAAAAAGGAGCTTGAATACTTAGATTTTGAGGTCGATGTAAGTGTCATCTACGAAGCCAAACAAATAAAATCTTTTAATGTAGACATGCTCAAATCGCTCGAAAAAAAAGAAATTACGGGGGTTTTTTTATACTCACCCAGATCAGCTAGAATATTCATCGATAATATTAAGCGTACCAAGCTTACGGCAGTTGCACCAGACCTAAAAGTATATTGTATAAGCTTGGCTGTTGCTGATGAATTAAAAGAATTAAAATGGAAAAAGGTCCTTATTGCGCACAAGCCCGACAATGCGGAAATGTTAGCGCTTGTGAGGAAAAAGTAATACTAATTACTGACGTATTATTAATTATTTTAATCGAGCGATGGCGATCTATTTATGACAAGTGATAGCAAGCAAGAAAAAGCTCCAAAAGATGTAAAGTTCCCAAAAGAACCTGGTGGCAAAATATCGGATGAAAAAGCGAGGCCCAGTGTGACCAAATTTAAGTCTAAATTCTGGAGATACGGATTATTAACTTTTATCATCATTTTGGGTTTGATATATGTTATCGTGAACCCGAGCTTTGATACCAATAGTATCCTCAATAAATTTGAGAAAACTTGGAATACTGGCGTGAACTCACTTCCCACAACAGAAGAAAAGCCCGC